>JAESGR010000102.1_pt1 | contig 179439 bp, 121 predicted proteins | sample 9269771 | NCBI WGS metagenome assembly JAESGR01 (sample SAMN15739572, study PRJNA653492) | algae metagenome | isolation source: Chroococcus sp. CMT-3BRIN-NPC107 and co-occurring heterotrophs from well... | place: USA: Clark Mountains Wilderness, California | collected 2010-04-18
CTTACCGGATCATGATTGGCTTTTTCCTCTTATGTATATCTATCCTTTTTATAACGAAGGGAGAATTAGGTGCCTTAGCCGGCGTATACACTATTTCCTTTTTATCAGTAATGGCTTTATTCGGCTTAGGCAATATTCTGTTAAAAATCCGGAGAGCCCGCTTACCCAGACCCGAACGTGCTTCCGGATGGGCTCTTTTTATAGCTATTGGAGCTGTCTTGGCTGCTTTAGTGGGCAATGCAGTTATGCATCCTGCCTATCTATGGGTGTTTATTAAGTATTTCATTCCTACTTTGGCCATAGTGGCTATTATGTTATATCGCATAGAACTCTTACGATTGATCTTATTCATAGCCAAAGCCTCCTCCAAGTCAGCCAGACACCTGTTAACCAACAAAATGTTTATGCAGTCTGGTATACGAAAGATCATCCGGGAAATAAATGCTCAGGAGTTTGTGTATTTTACCAAAGGAGATAATATAGTAAACATAAATAAAGTAATGCTTTACATATTGAAGAATGAAGACACGCATAAGATAAAAATAGTAGCCCTGGAAAATGAATCCCATCAGGTACCCAAGCACCTAGCCTCAGATATTGACGTGCTAGACAGAGCCTATCCGGAATTTGTAGTAGATTTTATTGTTATGCAAGGCCATTTTGGCCCTCAGCTTATTGATGAATTATCCATAAAATGGAACATACCCAAAAACTTCATGTTCATTGGTTCTCCGGGAGACCACTTTCCTTACCAAATAGCTGAGTTGGGGGGAGTACGACTAGTTATATAGTAACTAAATAAATACGGTTACCTGAACCTAAATCTAAGTTTTACCAAAACAGCTTGGGAAGTTAAAGCGTTTATTTGATACTAAATTTGAAGACATTTTGTAAATGAAAACTTATACCTCATCAAGTACAAGATGCTTCTTATTTACTATTATAGACTTAAATTCAAATCAGTTTTGCACGCGAATTCGGCCACGTTTCCTAAAATACTTAGCATAGGTTCTTTTTCTCTGTTTCATTTGAATTATCATATATAGCTGTCGGCTTTATCTCAAACTCTAACTATTTAATGTACCAATAAATTCTGTCGCGCTAGAAGCAAAATCCATTCAACGGCTCTTTGCCTCTAATGAATACCGAAAAGAAATCTTATTTTACTATTCCTGTGTTTTATTGATGTATTCAGTAGAAAAAAGACCCTTTTCCAAAGTTGACAGCGAAAGCTCACCCTCCCTTTTCGATTAAGAATTTAACGCAATACAACCTCAGCTTTTTAGCTACAACAAAATTTAAAAACAAAAAAACGCCAAATCTGCGAAAATTGGAGGGTTTTACTGACCCCTGGTCGGAATCGAACCAACGACCTACGGATTAAAAGTAAAGCGCTTGCCTGGTGTCAGTCAAGTAGTTATAGGTCATAAGTCTGAATAGGTCCGACAATTAACTTTTAAACTACCCCTTTTTACTCGTTTCGCTAAGAAAAATGAATGGCTTAACCAGGCAAAAGATGCTTTTTGCAAGAGTAGTGTCCCTTGAAAATTAACGCCCTCTCCCCTGCTGTTTTCACCAGTTAAAGGTATCAACTACAGATAGCTGGAGGTCTAACTTAGAGCCATCTAGATCAATGGATGCCATATGATATGACCAGGACGAAACGTTTGCCACCTCTATATTTTTTGAATACTTCAATAGCCTTCTGAGAATGAAACCTAAATAGCTACAGGTTTCACATGTAATTCACAATTATTATATCTTATTCATCTGTAATCTTCTGGACGTAATAGTACTTTTCCATCCCGTTTAATTTGCCAGGCAATAATGGGATTAAGATGATAGCCACCCATTTCTAGGCCACGGGCAGCCACTAGTTCCTGTAAAGAAGGTTGTGTATAGCCTGTTTCATCTACAACCCGGCTCATAATTTCTGTATCTTGTCCATTCCACTGCCACAGATGCCGGAAATAGGTATGTGCTTTATCCAGTATAGGCTCTTGTAGTTTTGCCTGATGCCACGATTTGCCAGCATCTGTACTTACCTCTACTTTGTCTATTTTACCCCTACCACTCCAGGCTATCCCTCTGATTTCTACCCAACCTTTTTCAATCTGTGCCGGGTAAGCAGGAAAGGTGATAATGGAACGAGCATCCATCACAAAACTAAATTGCCGGATTTTGCCATGTTTGATTGGTTCGGTGTACTTGGAGGTTTCTTCCCGGGTCATAAAAGGTTTGTCTGACAACTCAATACGCCGGATCCATTTTACACTAGCATTTCCTTCCCAGCCAGGCAGAAACAAACGGGCCGGGTACCCTTGCTCGGGGCGTATCGCTTCTCCATTTTGTGCATAGGCAATCATAGCATCTTCCCAGCCTTTGCTTACTGGAACACTTCTGGTCATCAGGGCAGCATCCGAACCTTCGGCTAAAAACCAGGTTGCTTTTGGCTTTACTCCTACTTCCCTAAAAAGAGTAGAGAGCATTACCCCTGTCCACTCACTCTGGCTGGTAAGTCCGCAGATTTCTTGGGGTGTAAGCGTTTCTTTGCCACCTCTGAAGTTGCCCGAGCATTCTAAAAAACAAATCCGCGATACTGCCGGAAAACGTTTCAAGTCTGAAAGTGTAAAGATCATGGGTTTATCAACCATCCCATGGATCAAGAGTTCATATTTTTTTGGATCAATAGCCGGAACACCAGCATGATGCCGTTCATAATGCAGATCGGATGGGGTAATGGTGCCATATAGGTCTTGTAGGGGAGTTCGGGAGGAAGTATCGGAAGGTTTGCGGAGGGGTTGTTCAAAAGGAGACCGATTACCCAGTACAGATGGCGGAATGCCTTGAATTTTTGTGGGATCATCTGTACTCAACATCGACTCCGGAATAGCCCGTTGAATTACTTTTCCGAAAGCTGTTTGTGCAAAAACAATGGCCGCTGTAGCTGCCCCTCCTAGTAACGTGCGGCGTTTGATTTTATTAGCTGTGGAAGGTAGATTATCTGTTGATTTCATCAATAAAAAAATGTGATTGGTACGGGCCTTATAATTTATTATATACTATGAAATCCATTCATCTTACTTCTGGCCCGCCGCGTCTATCGTCGGGGACAAACAATCCGTTAGCTGGCATTACTACTGCAGGTAAGGTTTTCGCATTCAACACTTTAGTTGAGTCAATGATGTTATTAGCATGCAGCAAAAAAGCCGTTAGGCTGTAAACTTCTTCATCCGTTAAAGAGCCGGGAGCATTAAAGGGCATTGTTCTGCGGATATAATCGAACAAGGTTGTGGCATAAGGCCAGTAATTACCAATGGTTTTTGCTTTTGATGAAGCAGCTACAGCCGTGCTATCTTTTTCTTGGAAAACACTCACCAATTGGTTATAAGGCCCTTCTATGCCCGTTTGGCCGTGGCAAACAGCACATTTGGCAAGATAGATTACTTTCCCTGTTTCTACTGTTCCTGATCCTGGTGGCAGACCTATACCATCTGGAGAAATGTCAATATCCCACAAGGCAATTTCTGTAGCTGTAGCTTCCCGCCCAAAAGCAAAACTTACTGGCCATTGCAGTGTATCTGTGTTGACAACTATAGAGTGTTGATTATCTATAGCCTCTACAGGAGAATTTTTGCGAATAGGGGTACAACTTGTACACTGCATCCATAACAGGCAACTTAGGCACATAAGCCAGCCCGTTTTGAAAGTTCTGTTTCTTGTCCCCAAGTAGTTTTTCATAAATGAATAGTGGAAGTAAATAGAATCAGCTATGCCAGTTCGGGAAGGATGCCTTGCGTAGACATAGAGAGAAAAGCAGATGGCTCACAAAACAGGTCCATAAAAAGAGTTGTTCATTTTTTTACTGCGATACCTATAATGAAAAAAGCTTGCTCCGTTTTTTGAAAAACCTTATCAACATAAACATCTGCCGTAAAAGTGAACCACAAACAAAATATAGTAGACCATTTTCTCCGTATCATTGGCTCTGATAAAACATCTATCCAAACAGAAGCAAAGCAATTAGCAGGGTAATGAGAATATTAAACAGCTGGGCGATTAAAAAAGCATACAGCGGTTTTCGGTTGTTTTGCTTAAACAGGTCAGCAAAATTAGTTTCTAAACCAATGCTGGTAAATGCCAATGCGAACCATAAACCTTGCAAATTCTTCAAACTGTCTTTTGCTCCGCTGATTATTTCCGGAGAAATAACAAAAGAAAAAAGCAAAGAAGCTCCGATAAAACCCAGAACAAACTTTGGAAAACGATCCCAGATAACACCTAGTGTAGGTTTTACTTCCTGGGATTTTTCAGACGAAGTATGGTTGTATGTCCAGTAGACAGAGATGGCAAAAGCCGCTAGACCCAGAAGTACATTCTGGGAAAATTTAACAATGGTGCTGATCTTCAATGCTTCTTCTCCTACTAATGTACCAGAGGCAACAACCGCCCCTGTGGTATCTATACTTCCTCCGATCCACGCGCCAGTTACAGCCTGCGACAAACCAAAATAATTTGCCAGGTACGGAAGTGCAATCATCATTGGAATGGCTGTTATTAAGACCATGGACACAACATAGGAGAGTTTTTTGGCATCTCCTTTAATGGCTCCAGAGGTAGCTATGGCTGCCGAAACCCCACATATGGAAACCGCACTAGAAATCATCATCGTTAATTCCTCATCTACTTTCAACTTCTTGCATAGCCAGTAAGCAAAATACCACACCGATAGCACTACTCCCAATGCCTGTATCAATCCCAGAGAACCTGCTTTCAGGATATCTGAAAAGATAACTCCGGTACCTAGCAGAACTAAACCGATTTTAACAAACAGTTCCGTAGAGAGTGTAGCACGCAACCATTCTGGCAACCTAAACACATTACCAATGAGTAAACCAATTGAAAGGCTGAAGATGACTGCTTCCAGGTTCAATGCTTTTATCTGGCTGTTGCCTGCAATAATCAAAGCTAGAATGGTCAGGATAGATACTACCGGAAAGCCTGCTAAAAAACTTTTCACAGATTTTCCAGTGAGTAAGGTGCCTAATCCGCCAATAATCCATACCACCAGAAATTGTAGACCTATAATGCCCAGATTGCTTCCTGATAATACTTTGCTAAAAAGGCTCCTACTGTTATTCCAGCTAAATGCAGGCACAGGAAGCAGAATACCCAGTACAGCAAACAAGATGATTAAAAATCCCAGAATCACTACTACCCAGTCTTCGGGTATAGCCAGCTTTGTTTTTTGGGAGGTGATTGTAGTAGATGACATATATAAATTTGAGAATTTGAGAGTTAGAAAATTCAAGAATTTAGAAATAGGCTGCGTGTCATCTGCTTGAATAAAGCACGCATCATTTTTAGGATTTTTTTATTGATGAACAACCTCAGCAGGACTTTTTTGATGGGTAAAGATATCTTTCAAGGCACGCTTTGCCGCCTGATACCCACACATGCCATGCACTCCACCTCCTGGGGGTGTAGAAGAAGAGCAGATATACAACCCTTTGGCTGAAGTACGGTAAGGTGAAAAACGTAAGGCCGGGCGGGTGAATAACTGACCAATATCAATGATGCCTCCATTAATATCACCGCCTATATAATTAGGGTTGTAGGCCTCCATCTGGGTGGTATTCATCACGTGCCTTGCCAGTATGCATTCCCGGAAACCTGGCGCAAACCGCTCAACCTGTTTTTCAATCGCCTCTGACCTATCTATTGTTGAACCATTGGGCACATGGCAATAAGCCCAGGCGGTATGTTTGCCTTGCGGTGCTCTTGATGGATCAAACAAACTCTGCTGAGCCAATAAAACAAAAGGTTTTTCGGGGTGTTTTCCCTCCCAAGTTTGTTGTTCGCTAAAAACAATTTCTTCCAACGTATTTCCAATATGAACTGTGCCGGCTTGCCTGCATGCAGAGGCGGTAAAAGGAATTGGTGCATCTAACGCCCAATCTATTTTAAAGACACCCATGCCATACCTGTAGCGCTGCAACTGCCATTGATACAGCGGAGAAAAACGGTGGCCGGCAATTTGTAGCAATTGTTTGGGCGTTATATCAAATAAGACAGCCTTTGATGATGGCAGGTCTTTCAATGATTTTACATAGAAGCCTGTTTCAATTTTTCCGCCTAAAAAAACAAAGTAAGAAGCCAGCGCATTGGCAATAGCTACAGAGCCTCCTCTAGGGATAGGCCATCCCTGCAAATGGCCTGCAGCCATTAATACTAAGCCAATAGCTGAAGTAGTAGCATTCGATAAAGGTTGTATAGAATGTGCGGCCATACCTGCCCACAAACCTTTAGCTTCTTTCGTCCGGAAACGCCTGGATAGAAAAAGAGCTGAAGTAAGGGCATCTAATCCAAAGCGGGCCATCTTGAATGGATATTTAGGTATGGACAATGGGCCTAATACATCTGGTGCAATAGCAGGCCAATCTTTCACAACAGGAGTCAGTAAGCTTAAATACGCTTGTGCATCTTGTCCCAGTAAGTCAGCTGTTTCCATAATAGATTTGACCAGTACAGCCGCCCTACCCTCATCAAAAGGATGCGCTGCAGAAACAGGCGGATAAATGTACTCCAGTCCAAAATCCTGTAGAGGCAAGGTTTCAAAAAAAGGGGAACCTGCGGCCATTGGGTGTATAGCTGAGCAGATATCATGCGTGAAGCCAGGCAAGGTTAACTCCGCGGAACGCAATCCACCTCCAATGGTATTTTTGGCTTCCAGCAGCAACACAGAAAGTCCCGCCTGCTGCAACACAATGGCTGCCGCTAATCCATTAGGCCCGGAACCTACCACGACTGCATCAAAATCTTGTTTACTCACGATTAATTATTCTGATCATGGAGGCAGTACAGCCAGCAATTATTCTAGTTGTACTCCCTGTTATATATTTTTTATCTGAATGAATCTACCTGCTATCTATTCGTATTTTCCTGCTTGCAAAGTACTTTCGGACAAATTGTATTTTCTGTCTACTTTATCTAGCACAATATACAGTGAATCGCTGTTTTCATTTACTCCCGTTAAGATCACTCTGGAGCCATCTTTGGTAGTATATTTTAATATCATCTTCTTACGGTTTTCTTCCTTGGTTTCTTCCGCGATACCCCTGATCCGTCTGGTAGATCTTGCCCGTTCATCAATCCGCTCGTATTCACTACCAATATGTGCCAGAGAGGCTTGAGGTATCCAGTTTTGGGCAGATTTTTTCTCCTTTCTTCTTACACTGTTTTGTCCACTATTTCCGGCAATTTCTCTGTTTTCGCGGTTTGCAGCTCCTTTGTTTTTATCTTGTAAATACAACACTTGGTTTACCGTATCTGCTTCGTAATAAAATACCCTGCGTCCGCCGGCTACCCCAGTTAGTTCAAAAGTCCGGTTAATATCCCGCATGGGAGAGCCTCCTCCATTTGACAAATCCAGTTCTACCGGGCGGTTTACCTTATAGGTTAAAGAGGTCCATTTTTCAAATGTCACTTCCTGCCACCGAATAGAATCCAGGGGAGAGTAAGGAATAAGCTGATTATTGAGACGGAACTCTGTTACGTTATAATATCCACGCAAAGTAGGTACACCTTTAGAAGAAGGTTGCTTATAAGGATCATACAAGAAATTGACTAGTTGCAGGTAAAACAACACACCAACGAACAGAAAAATGCTAAAGAATTTTAATCCGATACGACTGTATTTGAGCCATTGCCCTGAAAAGGAAGGATAGAAATGCACCGGAACTGTATAGCGTTCCAGAATAAGCAGGTTATAGATTTTTGGAATGTCATAGAGTAACAGAAAGGCAGCATACAATACAAAATAGGAGCTGTATACATGTACTCCGCCATCATAGGCAAAGTTTACATATACAATATCGCCTAAGGCCCCAAACAGCAGAATGGCTCCGAAAGTAGTCGTTTTCCTGAAAAACAATAACACACCTGCTGTGATTTCTACAACGCCTGCAAACACCTGATACCAGGGAACAATCCCGATAGATAGCCAGTAAATTTTTTGAGCCGTAAAATCGCCAAAGTCTGTATTAAGTAGTCCAATAGAAGGATAAGGCATTTGCACCGGAAGCAATTTTGTAAAGCCAAAGCCGATAATACCAATACCCGCCCGGTAGCGTACGATTACCCGCAGCCAGTAATAAAGCAAATTGTATTCTTTGCTTTTGCGGTGAATCACTGTCCATATCAATCCGCCGACAGTAGCTACCAGCAGAACAAACAGCCAGTCGGCATAGCCATTCAATGAAGGTAGTCCCCAGCCCCTTACGAAACTTGGCGAAAAGCGGGCAATATCATACAGATCCCGGTAATGCAGGCTAGTCCAGTCCATGGTAAACAAATTATTGTACCATTCACCATTCCAGGGAATAGACATGATCACAAAAAAGATGAAGGCAATGCGGAAAAGTATCTTCTGGTACGTTTTCCAGGCAGCAGGCTTTTTGATAGCTTCTGTTTGCAACGAATAGGTATTTCCAGGCAATGCTGTGTTAGTAGGTTCGGTGACTATAGTAGACATAAGGAGCAGCTGTTTTGAATAATGAAAATAGAATTACTTACAACTTTAAGGCTTTGCGGCGGCCCTGGCGGGCTTCTTCCAAGAGGTACTTTTTATCAATCTTGTCTAAGACTACGTAAATAGAATCCTTGTTTTCATTAATTCCTGAGAGGGTAATTCTGGCTTCTGTTGGCCTAGTAAAGTGGAGTACCAATTTTTCCTCCTGATGTTTTTTATTCCGGTTTTGCAGGGTGAGCACCCCTTTTTCTTTATCTACTTCATAGTTGTAATAGTGTCTTCCGGCTGAACCGGCCAGTTCATAATTTCTTTCTTCATCTTTCAAATATATTTCTTCAGTCGGGGCGGATTCTAGTTGTACTGGCCGGTTAGAGCGGATACTAAGCGTAGCCCATTTTTCGAATACAACATCCTTCCACCGGATGGGATCGGTAGGAGAATACGGCAACAGTTGGTTATTGATGCGGAATTCACTGACATTATACAATCCACTTGCTTCAGCTAAACCTGGTTGTTGTGGAAAATGATAGGGACCTTGCTTATAACCAGCATAGGTTTTATATCCGTAAAGAATTACAAAAAAGCCAATAAATGCACTTTTTAAAATGAGTCTTCCGTTTTTTTGCCATGTCTCTCGAAAGACTAGATTAAACCTGTTGGGCAAGGTAGGCTTCTCAAAAGTAAGCAAGGTAAATAGCCGAACACCATCAAAAGCAAACAGGAACAACGCCATTGTTACCAGATAAAAACTATACACATATTCCCCGCCTTCATAAGCCAGGTTCGACATCAATACATTTCCGGTAAAAGGCAGAATAATTAATGTAGCAATGGTGGCTGTACGGCGGTAAAATAACAGAATTCCTGCCACGATTTCTACGACACCCAGGAAAGATTCATACGAAGGAACAATTCCCAGACTCAGTGAGAATATTTTCCAGGCATCAAGATCTCCATAGTTCGTATTTAAGTTGCTGATGGAAGGTAGTGGAGCCTGCATAGGGAAAAGCTTAATAAAGCCATAGGCAATAATGCCTATTGCCAGCCGGTAGCGGACAATCACCCGTAGCCAGTAATACAGGGAAGTATATTCCTTATTTTTTCGGTCCAGGTAGCTCCAGGTCACGGTTCCTATAATGGCTATGATGGCCACTACACCCCAGTCAGCAAACCCGGCTATATTTGAGAAAAACCTGGGCTGATAGCGGGCCAGATAGAAAATATCCCGGAAGTGCAGGGCTGTCCAGTCTATAGCAAATACATCCCGGTAATACTTCCAGTCAAGGGGTACGGCTTGTATGAAGAAATAGATGAAAAAGAAACGGAAAGCAACCTTCTCATATTTCTTCCAGGGAGGTAGATTATGAACTGGCTCCAGACTATCTGGCAGTACAGCTGTATACCTGATCTTTACCGGCTGACTTTTCGCAGGAGCTAGGGTGGTTTCTAATTTAGTCATGGCCTTTTTTAAGTTTAAGCGTTGTTCAAGTATATGTTCAGATTAATAGCCAGGATTCTGCTCTAGAGCATCATCGGCTAGCAACTGGTCGACTGGAATAGGCAATACATAGCGGTTGGGATCAGTTACATTCAATACTGTGGCTGCCCTCCCAGTTCTTACCAGATCAAACCAGCGGTGTGGTTCTAAAGCAAACTCTAGCCTGCGTTCGTTTTCAATGGCTAATAAAATAACATCCTGTGTAGAAACTTCAATAGGTGCTAACCCGGCCCTGTCACGGACTGCATTCAAATCACTAATGGCTTCTTCTAGCTTGCCTTGCTGTGCCCGGGCTTCTGCCCGTATCAGATAGAGTTCGGCAATGCGTATCACATAGGTAGGATCAGAGGCTGGTGTGCGGTAGTATAAATTTCCATACCAGCGGTTCTGGTTGTCTTGCGCAATTAGGGGAGCGCGGTTTCCAGCAGTGGACGGATCACTTAACAAAGCAACCAGTGCCGCATTCGGCGCCCATTGCCTGGTACCTCCATTGGCTTGCGGCTGCCACTGGTTCCGGTGAGCATTTACCTCAGTTGTTCCATTATAAAAAACTTCAAATATGGATTCTTCGGTACCTCTGGCATTATCGGCAAAAAATGCATTGAATGGTTTAAGCAGCTTATAATTCGTATCACTGATAAGTTTATCTGCATAAGCTTCTGCTTGTTGCCATTCTCCCCGGTACAGATGGTACCTAGCACGCAACGCCCACACTGTTTTTTGAGTTGCCCGGTACCGGTCGGTAGTCTGTAGCAGTAATGGCTCTGCTGTTTCCAGGTCGCTTATTACTTGTGCATACGTTTCTTCTACTGAGCTTCGTGGAATACCTCTGTTATCAGCAGGCGTAATAGTAGGCTTAGTAATGATAGGGACGCCTCCAAACGTACGAGCCAGATCAAAATAGGCTAGAGCCCGGATAAAATAGGCTTCACCCACAATTTTATTTTTAAGCTCTTGTGTCAGCGATGGATCCGTTACGGCCGGAACTTTGTCTATTACATTATTTGCCCGGTTGATGGTGTTGTAAATGGCAACCCAGGCTCCACTAATCGTCGAATTGTCCGCATTTACCTGGTGATTAATAAATTCCTGTACCTGCGACTGGGAGCCTGTCCATTGAATATTATCTCCTGACAAGTAGCCGATGGACTGAAAAGTTGTTCCATAATAGCCATTACTAGCCAATGCACTGTATACACCTCTGATGGCTGTTTCTGCCGAAATTTTATCGACAATGGTAGCATCATCCGAAACAGATTCACGGGGTTTTACATCCAGAAATGAATCGCAGGCAGTCTGGCCTAAGGTAAAAGCAATAAGAAAAATATATGGAAGGATATGTTTATTGATTAATTGTCGCTTCATGGTAGTATTTCTGGGTATTTGAGTAAATAGATTCATCTGGTTTGTTATAAAAGCTGCCCATTACAGCGTCAGGTTTAAACCAAATTGCAAAGTCCTGGGTTGTGGCGGCGTGCCGAGATCTATCCCTTGTTGATTGGGACTAGAGCTTGCACTTGACTCAGGATCCGCACCGGTATAGTTGGTAAATAACAGCAGGTTAGTTCCTGAAAAATAGACCCGCAGTGTTTGCAGTTTGAGCCTTTCCGTAACTGTATTCGGAAGTGTATAGCCAACATTTAAGGAACGCAGGCGGATAAACGAGCCATCTTCTAACCAGCGGCTACCGCCATCACGGTAATTGTTAATGTTGATGCCATCCGGGCGTGGTACATCGGTAATGTCACCAGGTTTTTGCCATCTGTTGAGGTTATTGGCAAAGATGATACGGGCTTCATCACGGGCACCGCCGGCTTCTCCGAAAAAGGCGTTGTGGTTATATATTTCATTGCCATACTGGAAGGCAAAAAACGCATTTACATCAAAGCCTCTATAGGTAAACGTATTGGTAAGACCACCGAAGAAATCAGGCCAGATGCTGCCTGCAATCTGCCTGTCAGCAACTGTGATTTTGCCATCCTGGTTTACATCTTCATACACGGCATTGCCGGTCTGCGGGTCAACATAGAGTTGCTTATATACCCAGAAAGAATACAGTGGGCTACCTTCTTGCTGTAAGATCAAATCACGGCTGCCATACCGGAGCGGACTGGCTAGTTCTTCAATGGTATTTACATTTCTGGCAATGTTGAAGCTGGTAGACCAGGTGAAGTTAGGTGTATTAATATTTACTGAATTAATGGCCAGCTCAAAACCTTTGTTACTGATCTCTGCGGCATTGCTCCAGTAAGAACTAAAACCTGTTGTTCCGGGCAGGGTAATCTGCAATAATCCATCGGTTGTGTACTTATTGTACATGTTCAACTCCAGGCCCAAGCGGTTATTGAATAAACCAAGGTTGGCTCCCAGGTTTAACTGCCGGGTTTTTTCCCATCTCAGATTCTGGTTACCGAGTTGCTGAGGAGCTGTACCGGCACTTCCCTGATAAGGAGTTCCACCAGTCCATAAACCTTGTGCAGCAAAGTTTCCTATGCCATTTTGGTTACCTGTAATACCATAACTTGCCCGCAGTTTTAGATCACTGATAAAATCTACTTCTTTTAAGAAGTTCTCATCTTTGATCCGCCACGCAGCTCCAATAGCCGGAAAATACCCCCATTTATTATCTGCTCCGAATCTGGAAGAACCATCTGCCCGTAAACTCACATCAAGCAGGTATTTGCCGCTAAAATTATAATCTACCCGGGAAAAGAAGGAGGCTAGTGTACTTTTGCTCCAGTTCTGGCTGCTAAGTGTAGTAGCTGCGGAAGAAATTACTTTAAATTCGTTATTGGCAAATCCCCGGCCTTCTGCATAGGTCCGGCTAAGTACATCATTCTGTAAGGTATTACCAACCAGTACGCCAAAAGTATGTTTGGCACCTAAGGTTTTCCGGTAAGAAAGGGTTTGCTCATTCAGCCAATTGGTATTCTGGCTAATACTGGAGGTAGCCAATCCACCCTGGCTCCCTTCGATCAGGAAGGTATTCCAGTATTCAGATTCATCATAGTTATTGTAATCGATACCAAAACTGGTTCGGAATTTTAACCCTTCAGCCAGCTCTGCTTCTCCATACAAATTTCCTATGTAACGCAAGCTAACAGAGCTGACATCATAGTTATCTATCAGTAAAGAGACATTATCAAAGCCTGCCCGGCCAACTAATTCTCCATTTTCATTCGTAGGCGAAGCATTCGTTGGAGTATGCAAGGCTGCTTGCAATAAACCACCCCTTGGCCCATCTCCTGCCCTTGCCTGGTTTCTATAGGTACGGCTGAACGTATTGCTTACGCCAATCTGAATTTTATCATTCACTTTCTGATCCAGGTTTACCTTAAAGCTGGCCCGGTTGAAGTTGATAGGCCTAATAATAGATTCCTGTACATTATATCCACCACCTATATAATACTTGGTTGTTTTTGTACCACCACTTAAGGAAAGATCATAGTTGCTGACTTTACCTGTACGGAAGATTTCCCCCAGCCGGTCATAGGTTTGCTGTTCTTCCGGTAGGCCACGGCCACCTTCAGATGCCGGACGGTACGGACGGTTTTCAAACGTGCGGTTAAGTGCAGAATTATCTTGTCCGGTATTTACCCACCATTCATTCACTAGTTGAGCATGCTCCGGTCCAGTAGCCAGATCCCAGAGCTTAATAGCTTTGGACCATCCATGAGAAGTATTAAAGCTGATCTGGGGTTTTTGCTCAAACTCGCCTCTTTTTGTCGTAATAATAATTACTCCATTGGCACCCCGAGACCCATAAAGCGCAGTGGCTTCCGCATCTTTCAGTACTTCGATACTTTCAATATCCGATGGATTGATGTCTGCAATGGGCGAAGTAGCTTTACCGCCTGTATTAAGGGTTTGTAAACTGTTGCTATTGATAAATACACCATCAATTACATACAAAGGATCATTGCTGGCATTAATAGAAGTAGCTCCCCTGACACGAATGTTAGAGGTTTCACCTGGAACGCCGGTAGGTGAAGATATCTGAACACCTGATACTTTTCCCTGCAACTGTGCATCCAGGCTGCCGACGGCGATTCCTCTTGTTTCACCCGGATCTACTTTGGTTACAGAGCCTATTAAATTTTTTTTCTCTTGTGTTCCGTACCCTATTACAATTATTTCTTCCAGCTGTTTGGTATCTACTGGTAGTATTACATCTAGTTTACTCTTTCCACTTACCGCAATCTCTTGTTTGGCAAATCCGATGCTGGAAAATACCAGTATAACATTGCCAGGAACAGTAATGCTATAATTTCCATCCATGTCGGTAACTGTGCCGATTGAGGTACCTTTCGCTAAGACCGATACGCCAGGCACAGATTCTTTTGTACTTTCTGCGGATATAACTTTTCCTGAAACTTTTATTTCATTGCTTTGGGCGGAAGCAGTAAAGGTGATGAGCAGTCCTAAAAAGCTACTCATTAGGAGTGCTTTTATGGGTATGCTCAGTTGTGTTTTTGTGCGTATAAATGGTAGCATGGTGTTTGATTAGGTATTTTTTTTACGATGGCAGAAGTACTGCTGAGATTTTTTCTTTTTTAGTTTACCTGCAGGCTAGTGCCTGAATCAGGATTATGTTATGGTTGATTTATGACTTGTTTGCTGTATAGAAGAGAGGTCGCGAGCGGAATCGAACCGCTGTAGAAGGTTTTGCAGACCCATACCTGACCACTCGGACACGCGACCCTTTAGGCAAAACAATGCTGCTTCCTTTGTATGAAAAGGAATGGATTCTATCAGTTTTATAAATCAGGATTTTATTCTAACAGCAACAACAGAATGGGTTAAGCATGTTGCTAGTGGAGATGCAAACGTAGTATGTTTGCCTGTGTGCATGGGTTTTGGTAAGTGAGCGTGTTCTCATAGTGGTATTGTTTATATTTCCTTATGTATGTGATAAGGCAGGAATTAGCACCGTTTAATGCTACGGTTGCTAGAAGATCTAAAAGCCTACTCTCTCCCTTCTTCTTTATAAATCAACTAGCCTTACAGCTAATATGATGGGCAAAGGTAAAAACTTTTTTATAATTTCCAATACCCTATAGGTTTAATATAGTTTAAAATAATTTTTACTTTGGTCGTTAAGTTTGTACTGCAAAAAAAAGGACTAACCCTGACAGATATTATTCATTTTTTGGTGGAGAACCAATGGCCTCTCAAATGATGAATAGCTAGAAACCGGTAATTCCTCAGATAATTAATGCTTTTTCAACAAACCTGCATATTCCTATAGGAGCACCAGTTTAGGCAATTTAGCTTGCAGGTTTTTCTATACACTTGCTAATCCCTAGGGTTTTCATACTTACTAGATAATTAAACAAGAGTTATCAGAGTACAGTAAAAAACTACTTCAAAAATAAGCATTGATTGACGTTAATTAATGAATACTTACTTTTAGGTATTTTAACAAAAAAGCCTCCCCATTAGGAAGGCCCTTTACTTTAAATATCTACTTCTCATCTATTGTATTTAAAGCCAAATGTCAACAGTATTATTTCCTATAAAATAATATTCAATGCATGTAAAAGCTTAAAGCAGTAGATATAAAAAAGCCTCCCATTCGAAAATCTGTTTTGTTGTTACTTCTTGTCTTTCTTCCGGATTTAGCTGTATGGAAATAATGGAAAACATAGGCAATATCATCTTTGCGATAGTACTTATTTTCGTAGCCCTTTGGGTAAATTTTAAGAAGTATCGCCTGACAAGAAGTAGACGCATGTACGGCTACGGAATGAAGAAAAGGAAACGGCAGTAAGCTTTATTAGCCTGAAAATGTAGAGGAAAAACGAAAGGGCTAATTTTAACGCCTCTTCATTTCAGTTTAATCTACTCTGCATATGAATTTGAAAAGATGCCAGTAATGCAGGTTCTACAAGATTTAGCCCTTTGTTCCATATAGGTTGCCCTAAAGTAGGTACCCATATGAACCACAAACGAGGCAGCCGATGGCATTATTAAGATCCCAAAATCCTATATAGTCTAAGTTAGGCTAAACGGTTTCAGGAAAGGGGGAATTTAGGTTAGCACCTTTACTTACCTAGAGAAAGTGAAGTCCTTTATGGGCAAGAAGATAGGTTTGTCTTCAATGAAGGGTTAATTGTTAGAAGTAAGTTTGTTTGTTGATAGGTTTTCTTTTAAGTAAAAGGAGTTAGCCATCCAAGAAAGGGGAATACCCATGCATACAATTAATATCACTACGTTGATCAGGGCGTTCAGGAGAGTAAATGGCTGACTAGGTGTGTTTGATAATGGCACGACAACAAGGTTCATTACTAACCAAATAAAAATGCCATACAGAATGCCTGTAAGAATTCTGCTTTTTGTAAAGATAGGTAATTTTGGGTATAGCCAAAACAAAAACAAGGTGAAGGCAATGGCAATTAAGTAATGTAAAAAGAGTCCTGCTATCACCATACTATTCCCTTCCGCAAAAGCTTGTTGACCAAAAATGCCACTTGCGATAAACTTCAAAACCATTGAAACTCTTTTCTCTCCTGTGTTGATAAAGTAATAGAGAAAGGCTGCCAAAATATCTAAAGTGCCAACAACTACACTTGCTTTCCCTATGGTAGTAATTGCATTTTTCATCCTCTCAGTTGGATTGTAGCAAATGATCTGCACAGCTAAAGATCAGCACAATATAAAATTTATTTTAGAATATTTCTTCATGAGATACTTTAATTAACGACTTTGCAATGCAGCCCTTTGTAATTGCACGTATCTACACAAACTCTTTCTCCTCATCATTATTTTAATGACCAATTCACCTGTAGCACCTGCCAGAATCCATTCCAAAAACAAAATAGTATACATTGACCATCTCAAAGTAGGGCTTACTATGCTGGTTGTAGTACATCATGCTGTTATTACTTATGGTGGGCCGGGAGGATGGTATTACACACAAAAAACTGTTCTTTTAAGTGCTTTGCTACCTATGACTATGTTCGTAGCCGTTAACCAGGCATTTTTTATGGGATGCTTCTTCTTCCTTTCGGCTTTATTTATTCCCTCATCCTATGACAAAAAAGGTCCGGCTAAGTTTGTCACTGATCGGCTACTACGCTTAGGAATACCTTTGATTATTTATTCTTTGCTACTTTCGCCCTTTCTGAGCTACTTGGTATACAACTTTGCGGATGGTCATCCTGTTACGTATTGGCAATATCTGGGTGGCTTTGATAGCTGGATAGATTTTGGGGTGCTGTGGTTTGTGGCTGCCTTACTATTATTTACCCTAGTGTATGTATTGTACCGGCTTGCTCTACCTAATAAGCCCAAATCTTGTCCTTTACCTTCAGTCAGTACTATCATACTATTTGCCATTGCGCTAGGTATAGTGAGCTATTGGGTAAGAATCATGTTCCCCGTAGGATGGATATGGAAGCCTTTAGGTTTCCAGTTAGGGCATTTTCCCCAATATATCGCTTTATTTATCCTAGGCTTAGTTGCCTCTGAAAGTAAATGGATTATTCTTACAGATTACCGGATGGGTAAGAAAATGGCCATAATAGCTTTCTGTTTGGTTTTTATTGGGTTTCCGCTTTTTTTTGTGGGACAACACCTATTGAACTTTCCCATTAAGCATTTCAATGTGGGTGGCCATTGGCCATCCTTATGGTATGCGGTATGGGAACAATTAACTGGCATGAGTATAATTACAGCCTTGCTTTGTATAGGTAAAGAACGATGGAACAGAACTACATCATTTTTAAACCAATTAGCACAAAGCAGCTTTGCCGTATACATTTTTCATCCACTCGTTCTAATATCCCTGTCAGTAGCTTTAAGCCAATGGCCCCTGGAACCGGCATGGAAAGTATTACTTGTAGCACCTTTGGCTATCACAGGCAGCTTTATAGTGGGATGGACCATTGTACAAATACCTGGTGTAAGAAAGATAATTTAATGGTAAGTAGGCATGGAAGCTTATTGAAGCAATCATTGCGGGTTCAGGTTCGAAACCCAAAGAAGTAATATGGAATTGCAACAGTCTACTGGAGGATTTTTTAGGTAGCCATTCTAAGTTCTTCTAAATAAGATTGATACTGCAAAGGACTTCTATTCCCAAGTACAATGAGAAGTAGTTAAAATAGTAAATGAGTAGTATGCAAATAAAATGTAGCTAAGAAGTAATTACTTTAACCGTCATAAAACCTAGTTCAGCCTGGCCACTTGAAACTACTATTGGGCATAAAGCAATGGAGCTCCCTTATCATTTTTTTGCTTTATCTTTCAACATGCCTGGAGAATGCCAGCTGAATACATGGTAAGTAGCTTTTTTTTCTCCGACATTACGAATACTATGGAGCTGGTTAGAAGCCTGAAAGATAACTGATCCTGGGCCAACCCGTTTGAGCTGCCCGTTTACCAATGATTCCACCGTTCCTTCTTTGATAATCAGGATTTCTTCTTCGGAATGTTTGTGGGGAGGATGGGAAGATTCTCCCGGATTTAAAGTGGTAACGTGGCACTCTAATTCATCTAGCGTTGCTGTCGGTGCGCGGAAAAAAGTACGTACTTCCCCTACGTTTGTTGATTTGGCTGCTATTTCATTCCAATTAAAGATGGATGACTGCATCACATTGCCTTGAGACTGTGTTAGCCCTACAATCAGTAAAGTAACACATCCGGTAATACAGGCTACGCCGATATCTCTTTTGGTGATCATGGTGGTATAGTTGTTTGGAAGGATATAGAGTGAACAGAAAACAGCCTATCACTTGTATAGGCTAGCCGCTATATTATTTTCTACATGTATCAGCAATCATTTCTTTCTATGAATTGAATATCAGATACAAAACAAAGAATATCGAATAAGGAAGGTATTCCTTATTCGATATTCTTTGATCGGCATTCATGATTTTTCTATCATTTTGATAGGTAGGCTATACGGTAATATCCCAACCTTTCTCGTATTCTCTGCGCCACAAATCCATAGCTTCTTTGTCATTGAGGATATGACCATTTTTCTGATCGCAGTTTAATACTCTGCCGGTGCGTTGGGCGATATTACCTAGCTGGCAAAGCAGCACACTCTTATGCCCTATTTCAATATCTCCATTAGGCCGTTTACCGCTCTTTACACTTTCCAGGAAATTGTTGATATGGAAAGCATCCAATCTATCTCCCGGACCAGCAGGATCTATGGTATTGGTCTTTACTTCGTCCTTTACCTCTTTTATGACCTTATTGCTTGCATCATATACAGTATATCCATTATCTCCTGTTGTTACAATGGTGCCTTTGTCGCCATAGAAAATAGCTCCACGGCCACTGCCTTCAATGGGATGATTATTACAGCTACGTCCCTCCCATTCTATAGTAATTCTACCGGGAAAATCCATCGTGATTACTTGTGTATCGGGTGTTTCCCAGTCATCCTGATAAGCATACCGTCCTCCAGCAGAAGTAACTCTGGTGGGATACTCTACCCCCAAGCCCCAGCGCATCACATCAATTTCATGCGTGCCATTATTTAAGGCTTCACCGGTGCCCCAGTTCCAAAACCAGTGCCAGTTGTAATGAATAATATTATCCTTATAGGGCCGGCGGGGCGCAGGTCCCTGCCATAGTTCATAATCCAGGTTAGCAGGCACAGCAGCCGGTTTGCCTACCCCAATCGGCTTACGGTTATTCGTATACCATCCTTTGGCGAAGTAGGCTCTGCCAATAATGCCATTCTGCAATTCCTGCACGCATTCGATAATCTTTGGCCATGAACGCCGCTGGTTTCCCATTTGAACTACCTTATTGTATTTACGGGCGGCTTCTACCAGTAATTCTCCCTCGTACGGATTATGGCTGCAAGGTTTTTCTACATACACATGTTTCCCTGCCTGGCAAGCCATAATGGCCCCTGGCGCGTGCCAGTGATCTGGCGTAGCCATATACACACCGTCGAGTGTTTTATCTTCTAAAGTGGTGCGGAAATCTTTTACACCTTTAGGTTTTTTCTTGGAGACTTCTGTAACTCCGGCAATGGTTTTAGCCATCGCATCTGCATCCACATCACAGATATACGTTACTTCACAGTTTGCTTGCTTGGCAAAGTTTTTAGCCATGCCATTACCGCGCCCGTTTACTCCAATGGCAGCTATCCGAACTCTTTCATTGGCTCCTAGGATACTGGCATAACTTTTTGCAGACATTCCGAAGGCCAGGCTAACAGTCCCCAAACCGGCTTTTTTTATAAAATCCCGCCGGGAATTATCTTTTTCTTCTTGCATAAGAATAAAATTTATAAATTTCTTGTGTGTAGTTTTTGAATGTAAATCAAATCGTCCTGTAAATTATACTAAGAACCAGGTATATTCCTGATCTTGCTATTCCAGTAATGAACTCTATCTCCATGTTTTTGCAAGAGAATATGTCCCTGAGTCAGCTCACCAAAATCTTTCAAGGCTTTATATTTACTTGCTGCAACCAATTTACGGAATTCTTTACTACCCCACTCAAATTCAAGCACTTTGTTTCCATTCTGTCAGTGTTCTGTATGGGAACCTACCTGACAAAAAACAATATCTTGTAGTTTCCATTGTCTTTTTTGAAAAGGAGAAATAAAGATGAGGATATTGTCAATGATAAATATTTTTTGCTGATTTTACAGATAGAAATGTTAGAAGCATAACTCTCTAGGGCAAATACAACAATTGCCTATAGCATTTAGTATAAACTCTGTTTAATTATAAGGCACTTTATCCAGTGTTAGCTACCTGTATCTTTAGTTATGCCCAAGTTATCAAAGGAATAAATCCAAAGTATCCTAAATACATTGCTGCCAAAACATGTAGACAGGAAAGTATAATCAACGGATAGTAAACAAGCTTAGGGAGGTTATTTCTTCTTGATTTATACATCACCATAACCGAAGCTACTGCCCCCACTACAAAAAGGATGGAACAGCTCAACAGACTCATGGCAAGCAAGCTTGGCTCAGAGAATAGCCTATCGGCATTGTCCAAGCCATAGTATCTGAGCAAGAAAGTTAGTAGGATAAGAATACTTGCGAGCGTAGGTAGTACACTTATGTGCATTAACTTTTCATATTTTTTTCTGTTGATGACAGATAACATAACAAGGATGATAAAACTAAACAATCCTCCTATCATCATGGAAAGCCAAAGACCAAGGAGTGTAAGTTGAGCAAATACACGAAAATGGGATATAGGTTTTAGTACGGCATTTTCTGTGTAAAGTACCTCTCCTGCTAGAGGATCCTCGGCCACTACCAATCCTATTTCTTTTGTAGCACCCAGGCTACATTGGTTAGCAGAAACTGGATGATAGATGGACCCCTGTCCTGGAAGGATCCAGGATCTAAATACCGTATTCGCATGGACTTCTATCCGTTCGATGCCGGCAAACAACACATCTTGATAGAATAAATTATGGTTTCGAGGATTGATAGCCAGATAGTAGCCCGCTTTCACTTCAAGCTGACCCTTATATTTCGTTTCTTGAGCTTCAGGCACAGGGAGTCTTTCTATTTCAAAATCACGTAATAGGGTTACTATTCTTTGCATGGCTTGAGCGTTATTGGCATTTAACAGGAGTATATGTCCAATCCCGTGTTCGGGTAGATAGGCTAGTTGAGCAAGCCCTCCATCCATGGCTCCATCATGACCATGATAGGTAAAACCCTTGTACACGGTAGTGTAGTTACCTAACCCCATGCCTAATGTTAAGCCGGCCTTTGCCCCAGGTGTACTTTGGGGTAGTTCCATTCTTTCGATAGACTTCTTGTCAAGAAGCTTCAAAGAATCTATCTGTCCCCGGTGCATAAGTAGTTTTAACACCTGAGTTAAATCTTTGGGAGAAGAATTTAAAGCTGCGCAGGGGCGATAAAGCTCCTGTGTATAGGCCACTTTTTCCATCGCCCAATTATAAGTTTGAGCCCCCCATTGCTTATATAAAGAGTCATTAAAAAAAGTGGTATGCCTCATGTTTAATGGTTTTAATATAGCCTCCTCCACATATTTCTCAAAAGCAAGCCCGCTCAGCTTTTCAACGATGTAGGCCGCTACCGCATACCCTGAATTGGAGTACGCCTTCCTGGATCCGGGAATCCATCTTGATTTTCTTGAATGGGGATGAAATTGGAGTGCCTTCTTCAAAGCTATAGGGGGAAACTGATGGTGCATACGTTCTACTAAATGAATCTCATCCCACCCGGTGGTATGCTCAAGCAGATGAAGGATTCTCACCGGATGGGTATCTTCCCATGGATTCTCAAAGGCAACTTCTGGCACAAGGTCTTTAATAGGATCTTCAAGCTTTAGCTGACCTTGCTCTTGTAGCTGAAGGATGGCAAGCGAAACAAAGAGTTTAGACAGAGAAGCAGTCCGGAAGATAGTATTGACAGAAACGGGTGTATGCTCACTCTTATCTCTGTTTCCTAGTCCCACTATCCAATCGGGTTGATCTTTTCGAATGAGAGTTAGGCCGGCACAGAGCCCCTTGTACTCCCCTACTACCGTTTCAATTTGCTGCTGTAAGTCCTTTAACCTGCTGTACTCCGTCGAATCCAAGGGTAGAGTAGACCTGCCCAAGCAGTGGCTGGAGATTACAAGGAGAATAGTTGTTAAGAGGGTTCTACAATAGTTACTGAGCACAGGCTTCAGTGAATAAGGTTAAAACTGAGACTAAGGCATGCATAGATACTATAATATTACAATATAGAAAAACATAGGCTACACAGGCTCAATGCAACCAAGTTTTATAAGTAGCATTGTGTAAAGTAGGACAAGAGAGGAAATCCTAACTTGGATACTTTAATTCGCTCTTTTGCTCATTCTGTTACGTTAGAAGAAAGGGAAAGACAAGTTAACCTCCCGTATAAGAATAGATATTTAGTGAGTGTATGACAAGCGGGAAAAGTAAATTGGTTTTGCTATTGTCAGTTCTATTCAATGCTATCCACCTATTATATCTTTCCCTCTTGACAACCTTTGCTTAATAGAAGCCGATTTGTAAAGCTTCAATAGCCAATACAAGTCAGCTATTGCTTTTATTACCAAGCGTTTCGTATATTTCCCTGTAGGAAATACATGCATAACTTCTATTACTCTTTATAGGTTATACACCTGCTGGCCTAAAGCGTAAAAAGACAAAGAAATGAATACTAATCTATAGTTAAAACGGATTCACTATCAAGGAGAACTTACCCCAACAGTAGAGTAGCTCTCCCTGCTTCAAAAACCTTATCTACTGAGTGTTCCATTTGAGAATCTTGCTATTCACTATAAAATTAAAATCGACTTGGAACATTCGTGGGATAAAATTGTCCTTGAAAATAAAGGGGGATTTGTTATGAGTTAAACGGGTTGTTTTACCAATTATTAACTACTCTTGACTTTAAAGTTAAGTTAATTTCGGCAAGGGTATTTGCCAATGCAGGCTATGGTCCAGCGTTTGACCATATGGCCATCCTAGCAACAATCGGTAGCGACAAGTATCTTGTAACTGTAGGCAATGTGCCAAGATTAGAGGTTAACTATATTTTTAATTATAAAACGGCATGCTAGCTAGCCTCTTATAATAAGTTATTCTCTTGCCTTGAGCATTCTATTAATTCATTTCTCGCTGTTGTACTAATAAAAAGGACAAACAGGCACTCTTGATGGTAGCCTGTAAGTAGGCATCAGAAAAGAGCAGGATTACTTCTATATCTATGGACGGTTTCATCTTGTCAAATCGTTTAAAATGAAATATTTATTTTAATTGAATCATTTACAGATAAGTTAACACACAAATTCTTTGTTAAATCAATAAGCTGTAGAGCAGAAAAGTAATGGAATAGAGATAAATGAGTTGGTGACTGTACAACCACATTTCTTACTTGATTTTCCTCTTCATCCTGCCAGACTTGGACATAGTAGCCTCCTAGCTTATATAAATTTATCTTATAATTCCCTTGCCAGTAGCTGTAACAATACGCTCCACTATTCCACACATAGTGTGCTTTTTTCTGCAAGGGCAGCAATTGCATTTTGGTTAATGGGCTCATAAAAGTAAAAGCTAAGGGTTGGATGGTTAGTTGTCGGCATATCCATTGGCATTTACTATTAATGATCAGAATCATGCTAAGTAAACTTGATAAAGCCGTAACTACTTTGCTAAGTTATGGCAACTCAACGAGAAACATAAAACAGGCAAATATTGTCACTAACTTGCCTGTTTTAAGCCAAAGACGAGTGAATAGTAGAGTAACTTATAAAGCTCTGGCAAGTCGCTCCTGATGAGTTTCTATGATAAATGTATTGGCATAACTTTGCTTTTTACTCTCAATTATCAGTGTATAGTTACCATCCCCTATCTGAGAGACATCAAATTTTCCATTATACAAGGCGGTTCTGCCTACATGTTTGTGATAGACTACTTCGCCCTGCTTGTTTTTGATGAGAATGGTTATTTTTTCTTTATCAGGATTTTCAAAATTTACTTTCATTAGTAGAGAATGAGCTACAGGAAACACAGCTACTTTCAAGCCATCGGTGAGTTGCCTGTGAAGCGGGGCTTGGTCTGTAAACTGAACCGTTTGAGCTGAAGCTGCACTTGTTATCAGTAAAGCAGTCACTAAGGAAAAACAGGCAATGAATTTACGTAAGGTGTTGGTGGAAGTGAAGAGAGTTTTCATGTTGTATCTTGTTTAATGATTAATTCTGTATGTTTATTCATAAATACTTTGTGATAAAGTATGTATCAATTTTGTACCATAGGATGAGACAATCTCCCGTTCCGTTGCTCGCATAAGGCGATTATTCAATGAAAGGTAGTATAGCTCAATAAATGGTTGAAAGAAGAGGCATAGAAGAGAAGACATTTTAGTAAAATATAGTAGGGGACATTGCCGCTAACTCCACCAAGTGTCCGCCTATAGTACAGCTACTGTCCGCTTCTGAACAGTACCTGTGTAAATGATGTTGAAAGATTGATCGAGTGCTGAAGCGCCCTTGCTAAAGTAGCATCCTTTTATTAGGACGTTATTATCGTTTATCACCAATAAAAGTCATCCTTCAGTATAGGTATAGTAAGGTTATCAGAAAGGGGCGGTTAAATTAATCATCCCATCGGGGCAAGAAGGGAACGAAGATTCAGGCAGTAAAATTGGGTGATACAAGTTTTGCCCTCTTTTGTCAAAGGATCTTAAAAAAGGCAATTTTATTAATCTATACCAGGCTAAGACCCTTCTTAGTAGAAGCCTTTAAATTTTTTCAAGGAAATTTTTTTTATTCAAATAATTTCCACTTCCTTTGTAGGAAATTTTTCCGCTAAAGAAAATTTCCAGTGCATTGCTATGAAAGAAGAAATATTGCAAAAATCGTTGGAACTGTTCTTAAAACATGGCATTCGGGAAATGTCCAATCAAAGGCTGGTGGAATCATTAGGCATTTCTACCAAAACCGTATATAAATACTTTACAAACAAGGAAGAATTGTTGGAAGAAATACTCCATCTCTACCATGGCAAACAGTATGAAATGTTGAAAAATCTTTCGGTAGAGCAAAATGTCGCTTGTCTTTTTTTTGATGTTTGGCAGATAGCCGTAGAAACTGAGTACAAGGTAAATAAAGTCTTTTACCAAGATCTTCATTATTATTACCCGGAGCTGGAAAAGAAAGTAAATGCTGTGATTGGTAAACGCTTTGAAGAACACTTTCTTGCCATTCTTCATAAGGGAATGAAGCAAGGTGATTTTCGAAATGACATTATTCCAGAAGTTGTTTTGCAAAGTATCTTTGTTCTTCTCAAAGCCGCCCTTCAGTCAGATAAGTTTAAAAAATTTGATCTGTCAGCTACTGATTTACTGTTAAACACGATTGGCAATTATATCAGAGGTCTTTGTAGTGAGCAAGGCTTACAGGCTTTAGATGTACATATTCAGGCCTTCAAGTCATCCAAAGAGGCTGTGATGGTCTGATAATATACGATGTACTACTAACACCTAGTTCTCCAAGAGCCAGTATTCGACTGTCGTCAGCTATCATGCCAGGTTCTATTTGAGATACTATATACCCCATTTGTAGGTATCAGGAGAAGTGGGTGCAAACCATTCGTCTATTCCTGCTATGGATAGCTACATAAAAAGAATTTCAGCGTAACCTCTTACTACTAATTACACATGCAATCTGTACGTTTTCGTAACCTCCTATTTTTCCTGATCCTTGTTCACTCTGCCCTTAGCCAGGCACAAATCAATTTGACGCAACTGAGCAACGACCTGGCTAAAAAATTTACTACAACAGATACCCTGTTTAAAGAGCCGTATGTAGATGTGGATGAGTGGCGGGATAAGCCGGTGCGCCACCGGTATGTGCATGGTGGGTTCAAAGGAACAGGCGCCCGTTTCTCTTTTTACTTCCCACCAAAAGAACAGTACCAGGGTCGCTTTTTCCAATACATTACCCCTTTTCCAGACAATGAGAACTTATCACAAAATGCCATAGGGGAAGAAGACAAAATTGGATTCACCCTTACCCACGGAGCCTATTTTATCGAAACCAACCAGGGCGGAAGAGTAGACTTTGCAAAACCCGAAGCCCGCGACCCCTCTATTGGCGCTTACCGGGTGAATGCTATTTCAGCGCAGTTTTCAAGAGTAGTAGCGGGGCAAATCTATGGAGGTAAGCGTCCGTATGGGTATGCTTTTGGTGGAAGTGGTGGGGCCTATCGTACGGTGGGTGGCATTGAGAATACGGAAGGTGTATGGGACGGGGTGGTTCCCTATGTGTTAGGTTCACCAATGGCCATTCCCAATGTATTCACCGTTCGTATGCATGCCATGCGAGTATTAAAAGACAAGTTTCCAGGGATTATTGATGCACTCGAGCCTGGAGGCAGCGGCGACATGTATGCAGGCTTGAACGCAGAAGAGAAGGAGGCCTTACAGGAAGTCACCAAAATGGGCTTCCCGCCTAAAGCCTGGTTTGGATATAAAAACATGGGCATCCATGGGTTTTTAGTTTTGTACCAAGGGGTGGTCAGGGCTGACAAGAATTACTTTGAAAATGATTTTTGGAAAGTTCCCGGTTATTTAGGTGCTAATCCCCCTGCATCGCTTCTGAAGGCTCGTATCAGGCAGCCAAGCAAGATAAAAGCTGGAGTTACCCTTGACCAAGCTGTCAAGTTGGGATTAGCGCAACCTATGTCACCCCAGGAGCGTGGCACAGCCGATGCTGCCTGGAAGAGCATTGGTGGGGTTGAAGGGTCAATGCCTGTAGCTTTTCAACTGCAAGACGTGCTGCCAACTATTGACTTTTTAGGAGGTGATTTACTCATCAAAAGCGGTGCCGCTGCCGGTAAAACTTTGCAGATCACGAAAATATCTGGCGATAAAGTGGTGCTTGGTCCTGTTGACCCGGCAGTCCTTGCCCAACTCAAGCCAGGCGATGAGGTACAAGTAGACAATTCCAACTTTTTGGCTGTTCAAACTTATCACCGTCATCAGGTGCCCGGAAAAGAATACGATGTGTATGACCAGTTCCGTAACAAAGACGGTGAACCGATCTATCCCCAACGCCCCATGTTGCTGGGGCCGATGTTTACCCAGGGAGCAGCTGGTGTGTTGCCTACGGGTAAGTTCAAGGGAAAAATGATTTTACTTGAATCTCTTTGGGACAGGGAAGCGTTTCCCTGGCAAGCTGATTGGTACCGTTCTAGAGTAAAGGAGTCTTTGGGAGACAGCACCGACAATTATTTCCGGCTTTGGTACACCGACCGTGCCCTGCATGGAGATATTTCCATAGAAGATGACCCTACACGTACGGTTAGCTACCTGGGTGTATTACAACAAGCACTCCTTGACCTGAATGCTTGGGTGGAAAAAGGTATTGCACCTGCTCCTACCACCAGCTACAAAATCGTGGATGGGCAAGTTATCGTACCGCAGGCTGCAGATGAACGCAAGGGCATTCAACCGGTGGTAACCGTAAAAGTAAATGGCGGCAAACGAGTAGACGTGAAAGTAGGTCAGTCAGTCACCTTTACGGCGGAAGTGGAAGTACCAAAAAATATGGGCAAGGTCGTTGCAGCAGCATGGCACTTTGAAGGTGTACCAGATGACTTTAACAAACGTTCCGGATGGAGTTTTGATAAGTCCGAGACGTTTCCAGTTAAAGGAACCTTCACGCCAACCGATAAAATAGGTTTACGTGTTACGCTGAAGACAACGTATACTTTTTCCAAACCTGGAACTTATTTCCCGGCACTACGAGTGGCTTCTCAACGGCAGGGTGATGCGAAGACAGCGTTTACCCGCATTCAAAACCTCGACCGGGTGAGGGTAGTGGTAAAGTAGGACGGCAAGCAATCTACTACTTATAGAAAATCTTCAAGCTACATTCTTGCTAGCATAGGTATTCAACTTTGTGATCGCATTAGATAAGAAGCAATTCTTCTATTTTATTATTTAATTACTTATTTGCTTATACATCTAATCCATTTGTGGAAACTTCTCCTTAATTTGTTAAAATTGAAGCTTCAACTATTCGGATATCATTTAGTCTACTTTTCAATAAATTACGGTTTCTTACGAAAAAATAGTAGTTCTACTCTATACACCATCTTAACCTCGTAACACATGAATCATTCACTTTCCCGTCGATCCACTTTACAAAAAATAGCGGGCAGCATTGCCTTAGCTACCGTTGGCTCCTCACTTACTAACCGCCTGGAAGCGGCAGATAAAGCCCTTGACGTTAGCTTAAAAGGCAAAATTAATCACTCGGTTTGCCGCTGGTGCTACCAGAGTATTTCCCTGGACGATCTATGCAAAGCGGCAAAAGAAATCGGCTTGCAATCCATTGAACTGGTAGGTCCAAAAGAATGGCCAACCCTTGCTAAGTATGGCTTAACTTCTGCCTTGCCTTGGGGCGCAGGTATGGGCATTGTGAAAGGATTTAATGACCCTCAGTACCATGATGCGCTCATAAAAAGCTACGAAGAAGTGATACCCTTAGCCGCCAAAGCGGGCTTTACGCAAATCATCTGCTTTTCGGGTAACCGCGAGGGAATGGATGATGAGAAAGGAATGAAAAATGCAGTGGTAGGTTTAAAGCGCCTAATGCCTACAGCCGAGAAACACAAGGTAACCATGGTCTTGGAACTGCTCAACAGCAAAGTAGACCACAAAGACTATATGGCTGACCATACAGCTTGGGGCGTTGCTTTAGCTGATAAAATAGGCTCTGACCGCTTTAAACTCTTGTATGACATCTATCATATGCAAATCATGGAAGGCGATGTGATTGCCACCATTAAAAAGTATAATCAGTATATTTCACATTATCACACTGGCGGTGTACCTGGAAGAAATGAGATTGATGAAACGCAGGAACTAAATTATCCGGCTATTATGAAGGCGATTGCAGAAACCGGTTACAAAGGATTTGTCGCACAAGAGTTTGTTCCAAAACGGGAAGACAAATTAGCTTCTCTCAAACAGGGCGTACAAATTTGCGATATTTCATAACTTGTCGTAATCTGAGAGAGTAAAATCAGAGACTGATTTTACCATTGGATAAAACAAAAAAAGGAAAACTACAGAGGAATGTGCCCTTAGGTCCTATAAATAGCCGTATTGGTATAGCTCATAACAGGTGCATTGAACTTTCTGTTTTGCCACTAACCCCCGGGATATTCACATAGCAAGAGAGGTAAACACTGAGAGTTTTATTTAGCCTTGAAGCTATAGGCTTAGGTTTTTTACAAAGTCCAATTGTACAAGTCGTAGCCAACGTTTATAAGTTGTTTTCAAACGCCTGAACATATCTCTGAAAGATTGCCCATACTGATAAATAATTTTTTTTAAAAGAATAGCTTTTACTATTTGATGTAATCTACTTTACACCTAGTTCCTCTTTTGCCTTGGGATACATGAGGCAGCATCTGTTGTATGATGATATCTTTACTTAGCATTGGTATTTGGGTTGTACTCTTTGTTTTCGCACTTCAAAAGTACTACTTACTCACCATTGCTTTTCCTTTATCCAGTAACTTTTAACAGCTTCATTGTAAGAAAAATAAGAAGGCTGACAAAAAACTAAAATGTTTAACTATAAGAGCATTATAGGTCTTATGCGTTTTATTTCATTAGGATTTTTAGAGCATTCTTCCGATACACTTTATTGAGTATAGAAGCATCTAATCCAAATCCATTGAATGCCCAGTGATAACTGAAAAGGTCATGCTCATAAAAATGCTCATCTGTTGTTTCCAGGATGCGGAAAGTTGTGCGGTACATATCCGGACTCATACCCATATCTGTTCCATACAAAAGCCTATCCTGGTATTTTTTATAAAAAGCATTCATATATCTGGGAATGGGAGCCGTTTCTCCATACCGGGCAGAAATGTCGGCATAGAGGTTAGGGTATTTATCTAGTAAGTTTCCTAATATACTTAGATCGTACTCACAATTTGCAAAATGGCAGGCAATGAATGTAGTCTTTGCATTTTCTTTAACTGCATTTTCCAGGGTTTTAATTAATTCTGCATGACCTAACAAACCTTCTTTACTTTTATCTATCTGCCACTTATATGCATTCATCAAACCATCATTGGTTGAGTCCATAGGCTCGTACATCCAGTAAGGTTCGGCTACATGAATGTTCACTGGCATTTTTAACTCCGCACATTTTTGCAGCAACGGTTTCATCCTCGGATCATCTATGTGTATATAGCCTGGCGTAGGTTTAGAGTAAAATTCTCCCAAGCCTTTATCACCTAATTCGCCTACCCCTCGGGCACCTGCTTTATAACACCTTTCCAGTTCTTTTACGGCTTTTTCACTCCAGCCTGGCTCATCTTTGCCTGTGAAATCAAACCCACACCAGACTTCAAAACGATTACTATATTTGGCATATTTTGCTTGGATAGAATCAAATCTTGCTCCGGTAGAATAGGACAGTATGATTGATTTTTCGACTCCCACTTCGTCCATGGTTTTCACCCATTGGGCTAACTCTTCCTCTGTTTTAGCATAAGGATGCGAATGCATATCAATAATGGGATATTTAGCTTTAGCTACACGGGTGATAGGTATTTTATAGATAGAACGTGGCTGATAGTCTTTTAATAATAAATTATCAACACTTTGTGCTTGGCAGCAACCTAGTGTAAATACCAATAGGCAAATAGTTACTAAATATTTCTTGTACATTATTTTTTGAGGATTGAAAAAGTGACTCTATATATTATTTTACTGTTGCTACCCGGTTTTCTAAAATTCTGCTTACTCCCTGGAAGTCTACCACTTTTACCTGTACAACGTCAGGAGTTATACTTAATGATCTGCTAGAGTGAGAAAGATAAGAAGAACCATAGTAGAACTCCTGCTTGTAGCTCTTGCCATTGCTCAAAGTGAGCTCCGCATAGGCATCCTCTCTTTGGGCTTGGTAATAACGGCCTATTGGTTTTGTCTCATAGACCTGCAACTTGTCGGAATTGTTGCCTACGAGCACTAGCTCTTTTCCATCGGCAGTGATCAGCCTGGCCATGCCCTTGGCATCCTTGTCTGCCTCAAAGCCACTTTCCCTTGCTCTTACTGCTACAAAGCCTCCTTTGCCATCACCTTTGAGCAAAAGTGCTTGCAAAGCATCATACCGGCCGGTGGCTACTTCTGTGGAGTAATCATTGCCTACCGCTAACACATCCACATAGCCATCTCCTGTGTAGTCTGCCGCTAACATACCAAACAGAGGTGCTAGCTGTGCTTCTAGGGGCAATGCTTTGATTGTAAACCTGCCTGCTCCTTTGTTTTCTATATAGCTGCTTTGCATCCAGTGGCTGCATACCTGATAAGCCTTCTCTAGTTCCTGTGGCAGAAACGACTCCTCAAAGCTAGCTTCTGCATACGCTTTGTAGCTTCGAAACCTGGCTTTCATAGCTGAGATCTGATCAATCAGATCATCTCTAGAGTGGATTAGCTGCTTTTCTCCCTCTAGATAGTAGCTGATGATCGGGTCCATTCTCCCATCTTTGTTAAAGTCCGCCGCCTGCACACACAAGGGCTCTTTGTCATTGGCTCTATACTTGGTGTTGAGGCCTAGGTTGCCGGCTACATAGTCTATATCCCCATCCCCATCAAAGTCTGCCGCTGCTAAACTGTTCCACCACCCACTCATGTCTGCAATGCCTGTCGAAGTAGCTTCCCTAAAGCTGCCCTTTTGGTTGTGGAAAAAGCGGATAGGCATGAACTCGCCTGTCAGCACTAAGTCTATCCATCCATCCTGGTCATAGTCACTCCACAAAGCAGCACTGACCATACCTGCTTTCTGCAAGCTTGGGGCAAGCTGAGCAGTGACATCGGTAAACCTACACTCGCCTTGATTGATTTCATTGCGCAGCAAAGTGCTGCTAGGAGCTAAGGGGTATTCACCGGGAATCACTCTTGCCCCTACAAACAGATCCAAATCTCCATCTTTGTCATAGTCTGCTGCTGCCACACAAGAAGTGCTTTCCCTCAAAGCAGGCAAAGCGCCTTGGGCTAAGCTAAAGCCTGCTTTCCCATCATTGAGATAAAGTTTGTCTTGATATAACACTGAGCCTTTGGGATGCTCCGAGCCTCCACTGCCTACATACAGGTCTTCATCTCCGTCTTTATCACAATCAAAGAACAAGACCCCCATCTGCTCTGATAAGCTATCAAGGGAAGGGGTAGGAACTTTCTGAAATTTACCATCCGGTTGTTGGACAAACAAAGCACCGCTATGATTGCTAGTCCCACCCACATACACATCTTCTAGGCCATCGGAATTCACATCAGCCACACTGATGCCTGGACCAAGCCTGGAATGCATATGAGGCAGCAAGGGTTGTTTTTTAAAATCTACATAGCCATTTTCTGCATGCTGATAGACAAGCCCGCTACTCTCAGTAACTTCTCTAAACAAAACAGCAGTTGAGGAGGCTTGCCCAAGCACGGCTCTTTCTTTGGCCTGGGCATGATCTACTTGTAAGACCTGATTGGCAGATACATTTCTCAGCAATTGATACCTGCCATCCGGCCATAACACCTCTACACTATCTACTTTTCCTATAGTCCCTAAGCCAAAATGGATAACCGGATCAACAGAGGATTCATAACCTCTGGAGAGAAAATGTTCATAAAATTGCTGTTTTCCGTTGTTGTATTTCAGCAGTACCTTAGCCCCAATTCCATTCAGGTTTTTAGCATTTCCTTTCAGAGCTATTTTAAGAAAGTTGCGGTTTGCAAATTGCTCACTTTTGTTCTCATATACATGGGCTTTGTCGTTAATGGTATTGACGATTAGCTCTAAATCTCCATCATTATCCAGGTCAGCATAGAGGGCGCCATTAGAGAATCCTGTTACATCAACTCCCCACGCTTCAGAACGTTTTGAAAAGGTAAGGCCATCTACATTTTCATATAAGTAGTCTTGTAGGGGAACTACATTGAGCGATTTAATTGCCTCTAATTTGTTTTTCATTTTAGCTTCAACTGTTCCCATGGGGCCATTATAAATATTCTGATAATGGATATAGTCCAGATCACCCAAGTCTCTTAAGAATCCATTGGTAACAAAGAGGTCTCTGTCTCCATCGTTATCATAATCGGCTAGCAAGGTGCTCCAGCTCCAGTCTGTGCTGCTTATGCCTGCTAAAAAACCTATCTCACTGAATTTGCCATTTCCCTGGTTGAGTTGCAAGGTGTTGCGGGAGTACTGCGGTTCATATTTAAAATCCAGGGCTAATTTAAAACGGTCGTATCTGGAGGAGGGAATAATTAATTTTTGCCGGAAGTTGTCTTCAGGCCGCATATCAGCTACGACTATATCTACCAGGCCATCGTTGTTGATGTCTGCTATGTCGTTGCCCATGCCTGCATAACTGGTATGTTTCAAATAGCTAGCTGCCTGGTTGGTAAAGGTGCTATTCTGGTTATTGATGTAAAGAACTTCATTGCTGATAAAATCATTGGATATATAAATATCTGGCCATCCATCATTATTTATGTCACTGATGGCCAGTCCCAGGCTATAGCCCTCTGCCAAAATACCTGCTTCTTTGGATACATCGGTAAACGTATTGTCTCCATTATTGCGGAAGAGTGCATCGGTGCTGGGTGATTCGCCGGCTAATTTTCTGGGCTGGACCGTATTTACATTGTTTTTGATAGAAGCCGGATTAATGATCATGAATACATCCAGGTCTCCATCCAGGTCATAATCAAAGAAGGAAGCATGCATTACCTGGCGGGTATCAGCCAATCCGTATTCTTTGGCCCTTTCAGTAAAAGTGTTATTGCCATTATTGATGTATAATAAATTAGCCCGCTGATCACCAGTAGCACTTCCGGATACACACACATATATATCCATCCATCCATCCTGATTAATATCTACCATGGTAGCCCCTGTTCCCCAGCGGATACTTGCAATCCCAGACAAATCTGTGATATCTTCAAATTGTAAATTTCCTTTGTTCAAGTATAGACGGCCAGTAACCATATTTCCACTAAAATAAAGATCTGTCAGCCCATCGTTATTGATGTCTCCAGCAGCAACGCCTGCTCCGGTATAGATGTTAGTATAGGTGAATACGTTGTTTGAATCGTCCTCCTGAATTATATTATTGAAGTGAATACCAGTTTGACTCGCCGGAAGCCTTTTAAAAACCTGGGACGAATTTGTATCGCATGCGGCAGTAACTATCCAAATACAAATTCCTATGAAGAGGTTATTTATTTTCTGCATGAAGATCAGGATTAATGGTACGTTTATTTCCTGCAAAATCAACAACTACAAAAGAAGTTATGTCTTTAGGTAATCTTAACACTCGGCTAGCGTGAGAAAGATAAGAAGAACCATAGTAGAACTCCTGCTTGTAGCTCTTGCCATTGCTCAAAGTGACTTCCGCATAGGCATCCTCTCGCCGGGCTTGGTAGTAACGGCCTTTGGCTTTTGTCTCATAGACCTGCAGTTTGTCTGAGTTGTTGCCTACGAGCACTAGCTCTTTTCCATCTGAGCTGATCAGCCTGGCCATGCCCTTGGCATCCTTGTCTGCCTCAAAGCCACTTTCCCTTGCTCTTACTACCACAAAGCCTCCTTTGCCATCGCCTTTGAGCAAAAGCCCCTGCAAAGCATCATACCGGCCAGTGGCTACTTCTGTCGAGTAATCATTGCCCACGGCTAATACATCCACATAGCCATCTCCTGTGTAGTCTGCCGCTAACATACCAAACAGAGGTGCTAGCTGTGCTTCTAGGGGCAATGCCTGGATTGCAAACTTGCCTGCTCCTTTGTTCTCTATGTAGCTGCTTTGCATCCAGTGGCTGCATACCTGATAAGCCTTCTCTAGTTCCTGTGGCAGAAACGACTCTTCAAAGCTAGCTTCTGCATAGGCTTTGTAGCTTCGAAACCTGGCTTTCATAGCTGAGATCTGATCAATCAGATCATCTCTAGAGTGAATCAGCTGCTTTTCTCCCCCAAGATAGTAGCTGATGATCGGATCCATTCTCCCATCTTTGTTAAAGTCCGCCGCCTGCACACACAAGGGCTCTTTGTCATTGGCTCTATACTTGGTGTTGAGGCCTAGGTTGCCGGCTACATAGTCTATGTCCCCATCCCCATCAAAGTCTGCCGCTGCTAAACTGTTCCACCACCCACTCATGTCTGCAATGCCTGTCGAAGTTGCTTCCTGAAACTTTCCTCTTTGGTTGTGGAAGAAGCGGATAGGCATGAACTCCCCTGTCAGCACTAAGTCTATCCATCCATCCTGGTCATAGTCACTCCACAAAGCAGCACTGACCATGCCTGCTTTTTGCAAGCTTGGGGCAAGCTGAGCAGTGACATCAGTAAACCTACACTCACCTTGATTGATTTCATTGCGCAGCAAAGTGCTGTTAGGAGCTAAGGGGTATTCGCCGGGAATCACTCTTGCCCCTACAAACAGATCCAAATCTCCATCTTTGTCATAGTCTGCTGCTGCCACACAAGAAGTGCTTTCCCTCAAAGCAGGCAAAGCGCCTTGGGCTAAGCTAAAGCCTGCTTTCCCATCATTGAGATAAAGTTTGTCTTGATATAACACTGAGCCTTTGGGATGCTCCGAGCCTCCACTGCCTACATACAGGTCTTCATCTCCGTCTTTATCACAATCAAAGAACAAGACCCCCATCTGCTCTGATAAGCTATCAAGGGAAGGGGTAGGAACTTTCTGAAATTTACCATCCGGTTGTTGGACAAACAAAGCACCGCTATGATTGCTAGTCCCACCTACATACACATCATCCATATTATCCCCATTGACATCAGCCACACTGATACCTGGACCTAAGCGCGAGTGCATATGAGGCAGCAACGGTTGTTTTTTGAAGTCTACATAGCCATTTTCTGCATGCTTGTAGACAAGCCCGCTACTCTCAGTGATCTCTTCAAACAAGGCAGCAGCAGCGGCTTGCACAAGCACGGGTCTTTCTTTGGCCTGGGCATGATCTACTTGTAAGACCTGATTGGCAGATACATTTCTCAGCAATTGATACCTGCCATCCGGCCAAAGCACTTCTACGCTATCTACTGCTGTTTCTGACCCGATGCCAAAGTGAAGAAAAGGCTCTACGGAAGAAAGGTATCCACGGAAAGGTGAGAAATACTGATACTGCAAAGTACCTTTATGCTTCAAATATACTTTTGCACCAATTCCTTCCGGATTTAGTGAATGACCTTTAAAAGCTATTCGTAAATAGTTAGTAACCTGGTTATCTTTCTTTAATTCATTTGTCTGGTTCTTTTGAATTGTGGCCTTGTCATCAATATTATTAATTACCAGATCCAGATCTCCATCATTATCCAGATCCGCATAGACGGCACCATTGGAATAGGTAGAGGCAGACATTCCCCAAGATTTTGAGTAGTCACTAAAGGTGAGATCTCCCTGATTTTTATAGATGTAATTAGGCACTTTAATCCCAGGCAACTCCCCTAGCATTTCAATTCTTTCTTTTCTGTTGGCTTCTGCCGTACCCATGGCTAAGGCTTTCTGGCTGCCGATTACAAAATCCAAGTTGGTAATATCTTGCCGGAAACCGTTGGTAATAAACAGATCTTTCAATCCATCATTGTCATAGTCGGCAAAGAGAGGAGCCCAGCTCCATTCCGTTGCTTCAATGCCTGAAAGCTGACCAATTTCACTGAATTTGCCATTTCCCTGGTTGAGTTGCAAAGTATTCCGGACATATTGCGGCTCGTACCCCCTGGATAAGCTATTTTGGAATTCATCATAATTATTCCCCATGGAAGTTAGCTTTGTCCGCTTATTATCTTCCGGCAACATATCCAGTACGACAATATCTAAAAGTCCGTCATTATTAAAATCTGCCAAATCATTCCCCATCCCATTATAGGTCTGATGTTTCAGATATGTGCCTGCCTGGTTAGTAAATGTACCATTGCCATTGTTCATCCAAAGCAAATCATTCGTAATAAAATCATTGGAAACATAGATGTCTGGCCAGTTATCATCGTTGATGTCACCAATGGTGACTCCTAAGCCAAACCCTTCAATGGTAATTCCCGCTTCTGTAGAAACATCGGTAAACGTATTGTCTCCATTATTGCGGAAGAGTTTATCTGTGGAAGTGGCTTTACCTGTTATTTGCTTTGGTTTAGGTATATTGCGGTTGTAATCAACGAAGGCATTGCGCAGTAAATACATATCCAGGTCTCCATCCCGGTCATAATCCAAAAAGGCCGATTGTATGCCATGGCCTGTATCCGCCAAGCCATATTCCTTAGCCCTTTCTATAAAGGTATTATCTCCCTTATTGATAAATAAAAGGTTTGCTTTTTCTGCATCTGGTGTATTTCTATTTCCTCCCACACAAACATAGATATCTTTAAACCCGTCTGCATTAATGTCTACCATAACTACTCCATTGGCCCATACATTTGTTCCTACCTTTGCTTTAGTAGTTATGTCTTCAAACTGCCAGTTACCTTTATTTAAGTAAAGCTTACTGGAGGTCATGTTGCCAGTGAGATAAATATCTTGCAGCCCATCGTTGTTAATGTCGCCGACGGCTACGCCACCGCCGTTATACATATATTCAAAATCCAGGATAGTCAGCGTATCGGCACTCGTGATTGTATTGGAAAAGTGTATGCTTGTCTGATCAGCATGGAGGGTTTGAAATAGTTCTTCAGAAGAATTGGTACACTGCCATAGTATGCAAGAGAATACTATCACAAAAGAGATACTGTATACTTTTACCCATTTCGCTTTACTACTCCATAATCCGTTTCTAGTAAAGAAAAAAGATAAATAGGTGAAAAAACTCCTCATATTTCACTACAGAAAAAGTCTTTACTGTTTCAAATAAAAATACCAAAAGCATTTTCAGTGAGTAATGAAAACACTTTTGGTATATAATTTACTAACTTAAATTAACAAAGCCCTATATTTTTCTTTGTCAGGGAAGAAATTAGCTGTGCTCTCATTAATAGCCGGTATTCTGTTTCAAAACTCCACCTGCCCTATCTATCTCGGTTTGTGGCAACGGATACACACTATACCGGTCGTTCCATTTAGCTCCAAATACTTGCGGTCCTATTCCCCAGCGGACAATATCAAACCAGCGGTGGGGTTCAAAAGCCAGTTCAAGTTGTTTCTCTGTTCTAAGAGCCTGCGTAAGGTCAGCAGTGGGAGCAAGATTAGGCAAGCCAGCCCGGTTCCGAATATCATTAATTTGCTGAGCGGCATCTGCTGTTCTTCCTTGCGCTATCAATGCTTCGGCATACAATAACTTGAGCTCTGCAAAACGGTATAGCCTTTCGTTGTTAAATTCTGCTTGCTGGTTGGGTGAACGGTTTTCAGCTACTACATTCCGCTGCCCACCATATTTTTTCACGGTATAGCCGGTAGTAGACCAGTCTGGGTTATAGGGCAGAGCTCTGAATCCGTCAGTCGTATAATAGGTGTCGCCTGCTTTGTATACATACACATTTAGCCTGGCATCTGTAGGAGCATAAGCACTTACGAGTTCTTGAGAAGGAGCCCACCATCCTCTCTTACCACCAGGCGCACCATTGCCTGCATCCCAATACCAGCTCCGGCCAACCCCCTGTGAAGCTTTGAATGCCTCGGAGTGTGTATCATCAAACACCCAGATATTATCGTCTGAGAAGGGGCCACCATATTGAACTTCAAAAATAGATTCTATATTATTTTCATTATTGTAGGCAAATACATCTTCTAAATCTTTCTGTGGATTACCAGTTTTTATCAATTGGTAAGGGCCATTAGCAATCACATCTTCAAAAGCCGTAATAGCGGCAGGCCAATCTTGCTTCCATACATGCACTTTTCCTTCGTAGGCTCTTGCTGTCCATTTGGTAGCTCTGCCTTTGTTGGCATCGTCCCAGCTGGCTGGCATTTTCTCATAAGCATCTTTCAAGTCTGCCAGTATCTGGGTGTAGAGTTGTTCTTTGGTAGCATTGGGCACTGCCAGATTATCTAATTCCTTCATTACTGTTGTTACAAGTGGAGGGGTTCCCCATAATTTCAGTGCTTCAAAGTGGAAGAAGGCCCGTAAGAATTTAGCTTCACCATCAAAGCTTGCCTTTTCTTCAGCGGTAAGTTCATTTTCCCCCTCCAGGTTTTCCAATACGATGTTTGTGCGGAGAATCCCTTCATAGATCTGTGTGTAAACGGCTGCAAAAGGTTTGTCACTTGCCCGGATAATCAGGTTATCAATATCCCGGGAACTGCCATCAGTGCCTGCATCTATGTCGGCTACCATATCATCGGATGCTACGACTGATAGCTTCCAATATTCTCCCTCTTCACCAAGCGTTTCTGTACTGGTACCCCAAAAATCCTGTATAGAGGAATAGGCACCAAAAATAGCTCCATCAAATTCTGTAGCCGTCTTATAGAAAGATTCCGAAGTAACCCGGTCTAAGGGAAGTAGGTCCAGGTTATTACAAGAGTTAAGACAATAGAAAAGGGTTAGTAAACAAAGCGTTTTTTTCATGGGTGTAACCGTTTATTCAATGGTTATTCGGACTGATCACTTTTTAAACTGTACTGTATAAGCGTTACCTTAGAAAGCAGCCTGAAGGCCAAATTGTAAGATTCTAGGCTGTGGAGAACTTCCATCGTCCTGACCATTAGCCAAGGATAAATCTCCTTTCTGATAACTTCTTCCTCTGGTCACTTCTGGGTCGAATCCTAGATATTTGGTGAAGGTATACAGGTTTTGTACCCCTACATATACTCTGAATCTGGCAACAAATCCATCTGTCCAGTTTTCCAAATTCTTAGCCGGAATAGCATAGCCAAGCTGTATATTCCGGATACGCATAAAATCAGCATCCTCAATCCATCTATCCGAATAGCGGTTGTTGCCATTAGGATCATTTGCTACAGCACGCGGCATGGTAGTACTGGTGCCCGGACCCGACCAGCGATCCAATATACGGGTAGAAAAGTTGTTTCCACTATTCATACCCTCTAACTGCGACCGGGCATTGTTATAGACTTGAATACCTCCAACCCCTTGTAATAAGATGGACAGGTCGAAGCCTGCATAAGCGGCCGACAAATTGATACCATAAAAATATTTAGGGTTAGGGTTTCCAATATTTGTCCGGTCTTGTGCGTCTATTTTCCCATCTCCATTCACATCCACAAACCGGATGTCGCCAGGGGCTCTGGAGGCAGAGAAGGCATCTGGCAAGGCGGCATCCACTTCTTCCTGTGTCTGGTAAATACCATCTGTTTTATAGCCATATAAATGGCCTAAGGGTTCTCCAACAATGGTACGGTGCGTAGAAGCTCCTCCAACCCCTGTAATAATCGGGGGAGCAGTTCCTAAATCCACCACTTCATTGTGCACCGTCGTGATATTACCGCCGGCACTGTAGGTAAACTTCCCGATACTATTCCGGTAGTTCAAGGAGAATTCAACACCACTATTGAGTATTTTGCCTATGTTGGCATCAGCAGGCAGGAAATAGCCAGACGTATAAGGAATAGGCAGGCCGATTAATACATCTTTTGTTATTTTTCTATAGTAATCAAAGGTGAATTCTATCTTACCCCGCATCAAGCTTATGTCTGTTCCGATATCTAGCTGATTGCTGGTTTCCCACCGCAAATTTTCGTTGGCAAAGGTAATAGGTGCCGGCCCCCGGGTGATGACCTGCCCAGTACCAATAGGATAAAAGATCGTGGTTTGTAAGGCACTAAGGAAAGCAAAATTAGCTCCTGTAAACTGGTTGCCAGACTGGCCCCAGCTTCCTCTCAGTTTAATATCATCAACTATATCGTTCTTTGGGAAGAACGCTTCCTGGCTCAATCTCCATCCGGCAGATACAGAAGGGAACGTCTGTGAGCGGTTGTTTTTGGAAAAACGGGAGGTGTTATCATTCCGTACATTGACGGTTAATAAGTACTTCTGTTTATAGGAATAGTTTATTCTACCCAGAAAACCTCTAAGTGCCCAATGGTCGGCTTCGTTGGCTGCAGAAACAGCAGCACCAGTAGAAGCAAAACGTATTTGTGAATTAAATAGATTATTCCCCTGAAGCCGTACTTTGTCGAACCGGAAATTTGTTTCTTCTTCTCCCACCAAAAGCGTCAGATCGTGATTTCCAAATGTTCTGCTATAGGTTAATGTATGAGTTAGATTGGTGGTTAACTCAATAGGACGTTCCTGTGTCAGGAGAGAATTTCTTGGAGAAATACCATCAAAGGGAAATTCTTCTTGAAAGAAATCGCCACTGCCCACGGTATAATCTATACCTGCGGAAATCCGGTATTTCAATCCATTAAAAATTTCTACTTCCCCATACAAATTGGCGAGTACTTTTCTGGTGAGAATTCTTGTTTCTGTTACCCTGGGGTCAGTTCTCATAATGATATTACTACCTGTAGCGCCTTCGCCCCGAGTAATATTATTTTCAGGATTATATCCTAAAGGTCCATTGGGGTCGTATATTTTATAGTATGGCGCATTTAAAGCAGAAGTAAAGCCACCAAAAATGGCATCTTCCCCCTGGTTTAATCTATCAGTTGAGCTTAGTAAAAGAGATTCGCCAAATTTAAACCGCTTTCCCGCTTTTATATCTGAGTTAGCTTTAATGGAATACCGTTTAAAACCTTGGGCAGGTTCAATTCCATCTTGGTCAAAGTATCCGGCACCAATAAAATAGTTAGCATTAGCCGTACCGCCACTTACCGAGAAATTATGGTTCTTAATAGCACCAGCCCTAAAAACAGCATCCTGCCAATCTACAAAAGGTTGGCCTCTGAACTGACTCAGGTCACGTCCCAGTTGTTCCTGAATATCTATGTACTGGTCTACACTCAGTACATCTATCCGCTTAGGTGTGTAAGCAGCTCCCATATACCCGTCGTACGTAAAGGTAGCTTTTCCGTCTTTGCCCCGTTTGGTAGTAACAATAATTACCCCATTGGCCGCCCTGGCACCATAGATAGCTGCGGCTGAAGCATCTTTTAGTACATCTACCGATTCAATATCACTTGGGTTAATGCCCGAAAGAGGATTAGATTCTGTGCTTGAATTGGTGTTTACCGTCTGATTAGTCGTCTGTACAATAGGCACTCCATCAATTACCCACAGTGGCTGATTTACCCCAGTAGTGCCAATGCCGCGTATCCGGACGTTAATTGGTGCACCTGGGTCTCCGCTTCTATTAGATATATTTACTCCTGTTACCCTGCCTGCCAAAATCTGATCTGGGCTAGTAACAGGCTTTGTTGTAATCCCAATATCTTCCCCTCTAATACCGCTGATGGCACCTGTTAAATCAGCCTTTTTCTGCGTGCCATAGCCTACCACCACTACTTCTTCTAGCGCTTTTATGTCTGCAGCTAGGGCAACAGATAGAGAGGTGCGGTTACCTACAGGTATTTCCTGACTTTGGTAACCTATTAAACTGATTACAAGAACAGCAGAACCATCTGGCGCAGTTATCTGGAAGTCGCCATTGGCACCAGTGGTAGTACCTTTGGTAGATCCTTTGAGCAAAATGTTGGCACCCGGCAGAGGATCTCCATTTTCAGCATCGGTTACCTTTCCTGTAATTGATCTTTCTTGCGCATAGGCAACAAAAGTACCAGTCAATAAAAGAAAGCTTATCAGAAATCTTACTGTAAAGTTTCCCATAGTTTTAGGTTAAATAATGGATAAGTTATTTCGTACTTTACTTAAATTTTATTGCAATCATTAAACTGCTGCGATTGGTAGAGGGAGCTCACAATTAATGGAGAGGTATAATTACAAGCTTACTATTGGGCACTTAATACAAATAAGCTTTCTTCTTTAACCAGAAGAAATGAAACTATTTCTGACGATTTATGTATTTTGTTTTAGAAATGCAACAAAAACTATAAAAATTTTACTATTTATTCTTGCAATAAATTTGCTCTTAAAAGTATTCGAAGGCTATGTCAACAGAAAAGATAATTACGGCAACTACCCATGGCTATTCCTTTCCACGCCTAAAGGCTTTGCTTCTGATTTCTATACATTGTTTACCTTTAGTCAGCAGTTTGATGACTAGCAAGCCTTCCAGATCCCTACCTGCACAAATCCCAGAATCAACACAAATTAGCTAGCCCAAGTTAAAGAGCAGTTGCCAGCGTATGCCTACAGACAGTAATACGAAGCACAGTTTGTGGTATACCAGGGAATGCTATTTGGCGATTAGTTCAACCGATCCAGGCATTTAACAGATAAAGATCATTTCTATCTCTATTCGGATGTTTACTTAGCTTTTAAATTCGATGTGACCAATAGCTGCCTGATCCTTCAGCAAGACTATGAAGGTATTTATGTACTGAGTGAGTATAGAGTTAAAGGATGGGATGTAGAAAGATTGTGCCAGGAGATATGGACTGATTACCCAGGAAATTCTTTTTATTTAATTTGCGCACCAGCATTCCAAGTACGCCCAATATTTTCTAGGGAATAATTTTGCCTCTTAATTTTAACAAAGGATAGTATATACCTCTATCCTTTGTTGATAGCAAATTCTATTACTTGCTGTTTTTCTTTGGTATCATATACTAAATACTTACCCCAAGCACGCGGTTGTTTCCACTAGTGAAAGATCGCCAACTTCCATCTGCATTGCGAAAACTCGTTTGATTTCGATCTCGCAGTCCAAAGCTGTTGAGGGAAGCACATTTAGAAAGAGATGTTGTAGAACTAATGATCACAAGGTAGGTAGGTCCAAAAAAGACGGTCAACACCATAAAAGCATGATATGCCCTGTTGTGGTAATTCAGCCACATAGCCGGAAGGAGGAAACCTAATCCACTTTCTCTGCTTTGAAATGCAGGCCTGGTAATTGACTTAGCGATTGTATGTATGAAGGTAAAAAGACTATACTTTTTTAGCTAATGAATAGCTAAGTAATAAAAGTAATAATTTGCCTGTTTATATGGTTTAACTACGTGTTTATCGAATAGCTTTTGTAGATACCCTATTAATTTTACATTTTTATTACTTAGCCTGTATAGCACTTCCTAGCTTTGCTGCTATAGAGACAAAGCCTGTACAAACTCCTATACTTACTTAATGAAATCTGCTCCCATACCTGCTAGTGAACAAGAACGATTGAATGAGCTTAATTCCTTAGAAATTCTTGACTCTCCCAGTGAAGAAACATTTGAAGAAATTGTAAAATTAGCTGCTCATGTATGCGGTACACCCATTTCCCTAATCACTTTGATAGACCAAACCAGGCAGTGGTTTAAAGCAAAAGTCGGCCTGGATATAGAAGAAACCTCGCGGGATGTTTCCTTTTGTTCTCATGCCATTGCTGAGGAAAAAGATGAGTTGTTTATTGTAGAAGACGCCACAACGGATGAACGTTTTCATGATAATCCGTTGGTAACCGGTAACCCGAATATTCACTTTTATGCCGGCTATCCACTTAAAACTTCTACCGGCAAAAAAATAGGTACGCTTTGTGTTATCGATACTAAAGAGAAAGAATTTACAGAAGCGCAAAAAACAGCTCTCCAGCTACTTGCGAAGCAAGTTGTAAAGGAATTAGAGCTTCGCAAGGCTAATCGTGTATTAAAACGTAGCAACCAGATGCTACAGGGCATTTTAAGCAATATGCCAGTAATTGTCTACCGGGTGGATGGTGATGGTACAATCCTAGAGTCTGTTGGTAAAGGGCTTAGCACTATGGGTTTCGCTGATCATGAGCTGGTGGGCAACAATGCTTTTGATATCTTGGCACATATGAAAGATACCTTAAAGGAAGTTTTAGAAACAGGAAAAAGGCACTTCATTAGCAATGGAAGGAAAAAAGGAAGGGAATGGTATTTTGAACATTATGTATTTCCAGATGAAACGAATCCAAAAGGAGTAATTGGATTTGCTAAAGACATAACAGAGCGCAAGCGTATTGAAGAAGAACTACATGCAGCCAAGGAGTATGCCGAAAATGCAAGCCTTTCTAAAAGTAGGTTCCTAGCCAACATGAGCCACGAAATACGTACGCCTATCAGTGCTATTCTTGGATTTACTAGTTTGCTTAAGCAACAGCCTTTATCTGTTGAGTCGTTGGAGTATCTTAATTATATTAGTGCTTCGGGAGAAATACTACTCAAACTAATTGGAGATGTCCTGGACTTGACAAAAATTGAAGAAGGTAAGTTTGAGTTGCTCGAAGAGCCTTTCCACCTCAAAGAGGTATTAACATCAAATTTATCTCCCTATCGGTTCAGGGCACATGAAAAAGGCTTGCAATTTGAGTTAGTTTTTGATGATAACCTGCCAATCTATGCGATTGGGGATTATGGCAAGCTATCGCAGATTGTTATAAATCTTATTGGCAATGCACTTAAGTTTACCAAACAAGGTGGAATCAAAATCAGGTTTTCAGCCCAACAGGCATCTGTGCCTGGACAGCCTGTATGGCTAAAAGTCTCTGTTACAGATACTGGTATTGGAATTCCTGAAGAGAAGCTAAAGTTGATATTTCAAAGCTTTACCCAAGCAGATTCTTCCGTGAGCCGCGAATATGGCGGTTCCGGTTTAGGCTTGTCAATAGTGAAAGAATTAGTAGAGCGTATGGGTGGGAAGTTAGGGGTAGAAAGCTCTATGAACTTTTCCGAAGGCACTGGTAGTACTTTTTGGTTTACCATACCAATCCAGGAAACAAGTGCATTAGACGTTCCCGCACAGGCCAACCAAAGAACTTTTGCAGAGCTTGATTATAAAGGGGAGCTACATGTGCTGGTTGTGGATGATAATGAGATAAACCAGCGGCTGGCGGGTGCCATGCTACAAAAAATGGGCTGCAAAGTTACACTTGCTGGAAATGGACAGGAAGCTATTCAGAAACTTTTGGAAACTCCTTTTCAACTTATTCTAATGGACATACAAATGCCATTGATGAATGGGTATCAGGCAACAGTTTATATACGTACCACCCTTAAACTTACCATACCTATTTTAGGTCTAAGTGCCAATGTATATAAAGAAGAAATAGAGCAGTGCTACCAGTCTGGCATGAATGATTATCTGGGTAAACCCTATACAGAAATTAACTTACGTGAAAAAGTCTTGAAATGGGTACCTGTTTTCAGCGAAACAATGGATGCCAACAAGGCAGTTCCCCCTGCTGAAAATAGTAAATTAACTGACTTATCCTTTTTAATGCAATTATTTAACAATGATCTGGAGGCAATTAAGGAGATGGTAACGGATTTTATTTCTCAGCAGCAGGAACAGGTAAGTGACATGCTGCAAGCGCTCACAGCGAAAGAGTATACTAGACTTGCAGCCATTGCACATAATATGCGCTCTTCTATTGTAGCAGTTGGACTAGAGGCACTACATCAGCCTTTACTGGATTTAGAGGCTCAGGTAAAAACTACCCAAAACCATACTTTACTAGAGGAAAAGGTTGGTGAGATTCAGCGTATTAATCAGGCTGCTACCCAAGAGTTGCAATCTGCTTTCTAGCGTAGCAGGAAGTGTTCACACCGTTTGCCTATACTATAATGGGTTGTAGTATAGGTTAGCTTCCCTTCTGTAGGTACGAGGTTTTATTTCTTAATTAGACCATATTTCATAGCTGAAGCTAAGACAACGTTTGAATTCTATCAAACAGTTGCTGGCGGTAAGTATTACTGATTGGAATAATCTTACTGCCTAGCTGCAAATTGGCGGTATCTATATTTTTTATTTTATCGATACGTACAATGTACGAGCGGTGTACGCGCACAAAGTCTTTGCTGGGAAGAGTCTCCTCAAGTGTTCGTAGTTTGGTATGTACTAGGTGTACTTTCTTATCCGTATGTATTTTTACATAATCACCAAAAGCTTCCATATACAAGGCTTCTTTTAAATCGAAATTCACCAGTAAGGAATCCACTTTGATAAAGATTGTATCTTGTGTGGCTTTTCCTGTGGGTTCAGAGGGAGCTTTGGGCTGTATCAGTGTTTTGGCTTTTCGGACTGCTTTTAAAAACCGGGAATAACTCTCAATTGGTTTAAGCAAAAAATCTACCGCATCATATTCAAAAGCATTTCTGGCATACTCCTCTTTAGAAGTAGTTATGATGATTTGAGGTTTATATTCCAAGGTTTCAATTAATTGCAAGCCTGTCATATCGGGCATTTCTACATCAAGAAATAAAATATCTACCTCCTGTTCTGTTAATGCACGGGCAGCAGTAATGGAATTATCGTATAGACCAACTAATTGAAGGATATCTGTTTTTTCTACCAATGACTGCAAAATCCTCAACGACATTGTATCATCATCAACGATTATGCATTTTAACAAATCTGCCATTCATATAAAATTTTAGATGGGTACTAGAAATAAACTTAATAAATGATAGTATCAATACTACTGTACTGTTGCTTATACGGATGTTTAGTCAAAAAGAAAAGACTTCGTAGATTTTTGTATCATTGATCTGCTACAGTTTTTGTTTTTCTTCGGTGAGGGTTTTAATTATCTGGAAAGTTTTCTGTTGCAATGCTTCAATAGCCGGTGCATACAACTGTTTATTTTGCTCAACCCCAAAGTCAGTCTCCAGGGTTTTAAGAAAGGCTTCCGCTTCTTCAGCACCTACATATTTATAATTTGACCGGAGCTTATGTGCTGCTCTTTGAATGGAAGTCCAATCGTTATCCTCATAAAAGGCTTTGATTTTTTCAATAACTTGGGGCACTTCTTCCAGAAAAATATCTATCAGTTCAATCATCAGTTCTCTATTGTCTGAAGTAATAGCTTTTAGGTAATGCATCCTGGTAGACATAACCTGTGTTGTTGCCTCCTTAGGTATACTTCCCAAAAGTTTGAGGATCTGCGAAAATTCAGCTTGATTAACTGGTTTTTGCAAAATATGATAAACGCCTAATGAGTGTATAGCTTGAAAATGTTCTTTATCTTGCTCAGCTGTAAATAAAACAATTTTAATTGCCTGAATATTTTTGTTAACATGAGCACGAATGGCTTTCATGGTATCCAAGCCATTTAATTCCGGCATATGATAATCAAGAATAAGCAGATCAAAGGGTTGCTCATCCAGCTTGGCAAGAGCTTCCTTTCCATTCGCTACCACTGTAGCGCTACAACCTTCTTTGCGCAGAAGTTCTTTTAAAATTCGTTGGTTGATTTTATTGTCTTCTGCAACAAGTACTTCTAAATGAGAAAGAGAAGCAATAGAGGGATTTTCACTCATAGGGTAGATTTCTAAAATATGGCACTAAACTAGTAAATAACGAATAGCACACGTAATTATTAATAACTACTTGTGCTAGTAATGAAGATTGAGTTACCAATTATGATAACATGTATTTTATGTAAAAGCTGTAGTAAGTCTTACTTTTAGAAAGCAACCAATAGCTATTAGTGTATACCTAAAAATACCCCGCCTACCTGTTAATTTCTTATATATTTTGATAATGTTGGTAGTAGTAAAGAATATTTTGTACATAATTAACTGGTTCTTTACCCCGGCAATATCCGTACTTAACTGCCGGATCTTGATAAAATTTTGCTTTGGATTTTGCTAATAGCATTTTTTCTACATTGCCTTCCCATTTTAAAGGATTCAGGTGGTATTTTTTAGCCAGCAAACGTGCATCCTGCACATGACCGAATCCAACGTTATAAGAGGCCAAAGTAAATTTAATCACCTCATCCTCATCTGCAATTATCTGCTCCCATTTGGCTTTCAACCATTGCAAATATTGCATGCCTGCATGAATGTTGTCCTGCGGAGATTGAAGTCCGGCTGGTTTGTTTCCTAGCCATTTGGCCGTGGCAGGAAGCACTTGCATTAATCCAATCGCTCCTGCCTGAGATCTAGCTTTCGGATCAAATTTAGACTCCTGGTATACTAGCGCAGCCAGCAACCGCCAGTCCCATCCGTTGGCATAGCTTTTTAATAGCTCATCATAGTGAGAAATAGTTCGTGTTTTTGCTTGTACAAACTGAGTCTGGATCGCTTTTTTTTCTCTTTTGGAGAGTTGAGTATATTTATTGACAATCATATTATAGGCAAGCGATCCTTTTCTTTTTACTATCCATTTATTTACAGCTTCCAGCACACCAACCGCTTGAACGTTTACAGCCCATGTCACAGGAAATGAATCCATAAGTTGTGTATGAGTGTTTATTTTTTTCTGATAGGCGCCCATCGCTTCAGCTACATTGCCTTCAGCGGCTGTATAATCTATTTTTCCGCTTGCTACCATTTCTATCAGATCCTCTTGTGTCAGGCTATCTGCAGCTTCTTCAATGATAAAGTTTAAGTGGTGTTTTCTTTTATAAACTTTTAAGGAGTCTTTAAGAGACGTTTTTTTCAGCACTATAATCTTTTTACCATTCAACACTTGTAGATCTGTTCTGGAAGAATCCGCCGTGTAGGAGGACATTTGTATATGTTCTGAATTAGTCCGCTCAATTAGCCGGATATTCGTAGTTAACAAGGGAAGGGTGTAGCGAATCTGATCTGATTGGGAAGCGCTATATAAACTTGTGACCGCTATATCTCCATTACCCATTTTCAAGTTGTCCAGCAGTTGATTTCTATTGGCAACTGTTTTTACCTGCAAGTCTAATCCATTATCTTGAGCAAATAAATGAAGTAGTTCATAAGCCAATCCTACGGGAGTTCCTTTCACTATAGCATAGTCGTAAGGGCTGTCAGTACATAGCACTACCAATTTTTTCGTCTGAAGAGGAAATCTTTTGGAAAATTTATTCTCAACTTTTTGCTTCTCTATTTTTTGATAACTTCCCGTCTGGATTCTTTTCTCTTTCAATGAACATCCCTCTACCAGAAAAACTAGGATCAGAGTTAATACCACCATTATACATGTTTTCTTAAAAATGATTAGGTTACTCTTAGCCATATAGTTTAAGGTTTAGGTTTGTGTGCTGCCCCGAAAGCTGTATGAAATTTATTTCTGTTGGAACGATAAACTAAAACTAGTGAGGCTAGTGCTTCATTGTAGCGTCTTTTCGGTAGGTGGCCCTATTTCTCTGTTGGGTTAAGCTAATCTTAAGCTGAAATAAAAGGCTTACTTATAAAACAGCTGGGTATGCTTTTTCAAAAGGCTTTCTCTTAAAGTAATTTGCAAGGCTTTTGGGCATATTGTTCCTTTTTTTGGGATGTGTTTTTGATAAAAAAGGACAACTCTGGCTACTGAAATCCTCAGACAAAAAATAAGCGTGTACTATAATGAGACTAAAGAAGATTGGACAATAATGGAGGTAGCGCGTTATATAGCTTTTATAGTTACATAGATACTCGTAGATATATCACTCACTAAGAAATTTGCTCAGTGCTCTTTTTAGAAGATCAAAGAACAGGTATATATTTACCCCCACATCAGACTCGAATGACTACTCACTATACCATTAAAAAATCAACAGAGCTCACAACACAGGAAATTAATACGATTCTGCAGTATTGGGAGATTGAAGCTTGGATGCAGATGACAGAAGAAGAGTTTAGGCACGCATTCAAGGACTCAGCGTTTCATCTGTTAACCTACAACGGCTCAGAAATCCTTTGTTTAGCACGGATCAATTTTGATTTTAGCATTCAGGTAGGGCAACAACTATATAGAATAGCAGAACTTGTTGGCTTAGTTGCAGCAGAAAAAGGCAAAGGCTACGGCAAAGCACTCATCGGTCATATAAGAGACTATGTAGAGAACAGACAAATAGAGGTGATTGGATTTTGTGAAAAGGAACTAAGGCCATTTTATCAAAAATGTGATGTGCCTATACTATATGATCAAGCAAAGCAACTAAGGGAGAAAAAAGGGAATGAATGGGTAAGCTCTACAGATGATGATGTGCTAATTATTCATTTATCCGAAGATAGTATTAGATTATTTAACTCTCTGAATACGCAGAATCTGGGTTATTTAGTATTCTCTCACTTATTAATCTAACAGCAAAGGCATATAATGCTGGTCATCCGCGCATCTTAAAAGTTGAAACAAATAACTTAAGTATCGAGCAGATCAGCAGAATGAAAAAACTTATCGGGTACATTCCAAGTAATGGTGGTAATGCCCACCAGCTACGGAGCATCTGGGCCATGCCATCCCTGCGCACGCTCCAATAAAACTCCTGTTTGCGCAGCAATATAGGTGGGCCAATTCTGAGAACACTAAAATGTTGGCCTTACAAGCAGACTGCCTCTCGAGAGGTACGAACAACCGGACTTAGAAAAATTTTCTCTTCTTACTTTGAAGGTGGCAAAAGGAAAATTAGTAAATTATTATGCTACAGCGGTTTTTATTTTTTAACAGTCATTTATACTGAATCGTTGCATGAAAAAACAATCAACCAATGATCCTGCGGATGCACCGACTGTAAACCAACTGCCAAGCGAAATTGCAAATCTTTCCGCTGAGGAAAAAGAGCTTTTGCTACTAAAAGCACTTGCGGAGCTGAAGACCAAGAATCGTGAACTGGAGATTGAAGCGGCACTAGAACGGGTACGTGCAAAAGCATTGGCCATGCAAACATCCGATGACTTAATTGAGGTGGCTAATGTGTTGCGCGATCAAATGGGTAAATTAGGACAACCTGAGTTAGAGTCGTCAATCGTACATTTGTATGACGGCGATATTGATACCTTTAATGTTTGGTATGCGTATGCTCCGCCACAACTTTCCAGTGGCATCGTTACAGGATTTGGTACAGTTCCTAAGAATGCAACGGAATGGACACGGGAAGTAATTGCCAAATACCAATCTGCTGAAACAGAATACACCATCGTATCCAGTGGACAAAAATTGAGAGAGTGGTACAAGGTGCTGGAAACCTTTGCAGCCGATACGGTAGAATACGATGAGCAGGGGGAGATTATTATACCAGAAATACTGTACTATCATTTTTCCAAATTTTCTGGTGGGGCGCTTTTAATGATTTCCAATCAAGAGCCCTCCCAAGAGTCACGGGAAATGCAAAAACGGGCCGCAGCCGTATTTAACTTAGCTTATCGCCGGTTTATGGACCTAAAACTCAGCCAGGAAAGTGCAAAGCAGGCCATTGAACGTGAGCGCTGGGAAACTGAGCAATTACGCAAAGTGGATGAACTTAAGACCCATTTCTTCTCTAATATCACGCACGAGTTTCGAACACCATTATCGCTCATTCTACCATCCGCTGAACAACTTTTAGAAGAAGTGGATGAACCCAGGCTTCGGCACCGATTGATGCTTATTAAACACAATGCCTGGCAGTTACTGAATTTAATAAATCAGTTGCTGGATATTTCAAAACTGGAATCCGGCAACATGCCAACTGTGGAATACCGGGGCGATGTAGCAGCCTTTATTAATCAATTGCTGGAGGCCTTCCGCCCCGCTGCGGAAGAAAAAGGAATAAGCCTATTTTATGCATTCCAGCAGGGAGCTGGGGAATGGCTATTTGACGCTGATAAATGGAGCAAAATCATCAATAACCTGTTATCAAATGCCCTTAAGTTTACTCCGTCAGGTGGACAGATACAAGTGGAGCTAACTATGTACAATTCACGTGAGTCTGAGTGTGCTGCCCCTGCGTTGGATGGCAATTTTAAAGCGCATATAACCATTCAAGATTCAGGCATTGGTATTCCTGCTGAGAAGCTTCCTCATATTTTTGACCGTTTCTATCAGGTGGATAACTCTCCTACCCGCGCTTTTGGTGGAACCGGAATAGGGCTATCCTTGGTGAAAGAATTAATAGAATTATTGGGAGGACAAATAAAGGTAGCTAGTGAGCCTGGCGCAGGAACCACTTTTTCACTGGAGCTGCCTATCAAACAAGCTGAAAGCTGTTCCCATGTTCCTAAAGCCGAAACTGTAGCAGTACTCTCTTCTTTTACAGAGCTAGAAGACTTAGAAACCGGCACATCAAAAGAGAACTTTCCACCAAAACTTTCGGAGGAGGCACCTCTTCTGCTGCTCATAGATGATAATGACGATTTACGGGAGTTTATCTCCGCTGAGCTTTCGGGTACTTACCGGGTATTAACAGCCGTCAATGGAGAAGATGGATGGCAACTAGCGCAACAGGAATTACCCGAAGTAATCATCAGTGACGTAATGATGCCTGTTTTAGACGGATATGCTTTAACTCAACGCCTTAAAACCAATCCACTTACTAGTCACATTGCTATTATGCTGCTTACAGCCAAAGCAGCCCAGGAAAGCAAAGTAGCCGGACTTGAGCATGGCGCAGACGATTATTTGACCAAGCCCTTTCATCTGCAGGAATTAAAATTAAGGCTGCGTAACCTGCTGGATCACCAGCAGAAATTGCGGCAGCGCTACCAGCAACAATTAAACACTCCTCAAACTGAGCTGCCTACCCAGATATTAGAAAATAAGTTTATCCAATTGCTTTACCAGGCTATAGAAGCCCAACTGGACAACTCCGGCTTTGATGTAGATTCCCTGGCTGAGGCCGCAGCCATGAGCCGCCGGACGCTCTACCGTAAGCTGGCCACTGTAACTGGCCATACACCAAACGAAGTTATCCAGAATTACCGCCTCCTTAGGGCCACTCAATTATTACAAGCAGGCCATTCTGTTTCCGAAGTCGCTTACCAGGTAGGCTTCGAAAGCCCATCCTATTTCGGCCAGTGTTTTAAAGAAAAATATCAAATAACCCCTTCCGAGTACCTTCAGCAGCATCTGGCATAATTTTAAGGCTCTTTGGCATTATTCTGAGAGTAGTTTTTAAGGTAGTAAGTTATGTTTGAATTAAGCAAACACAACTTACTGCCTTATACATTTAGCTGTATGATGCCTTTTAACCTACCATTTTTATAGGTTTCAAAATTTTAATAAACTCTTAGACCATAATTATTCATTTTAAACTTTAATAGACATGGAAAAAGCTGTACTCCAATTCGATCCGATCAAATACAAGAACACAACCCATGATCAATGGCAAACGGCGGCAGAAGCCTGGTACAGGTGGAGCCCTACCCTACACGAATGGCTTGGGAACGCAACAGACAAAATGCTTGAGATGGCCCGTATCTCAGCTGGGCAAAAAGTATTAGACATAGCTGCTGGAGCAGGCGAGCAGTCCATTACCGCAGCAAAAAAAGTAGGTCCTTCAGGCTATGTATTGGCTACTGATATATCATCTAATATCTTAACGTATGCGTCGCAACTGGCTAGGGAGGCTGGAATTAATAACATAGAAACGAGAGTAATGGATGGAGAAAACCTTACCCTTAATGATGAGACAGTTGATGCGGTTATTTCCAGAGTAGGTCTTATTTATTTTCCAGACCAGCAGCAAGCCTTAAGAGAAATGCTCAGGGTGCTCAAAAGAGGAGGAAAGATAGGAGCCATCGTGTATTCCACCCCTGATAAAAATGGATTCTTTTCCATTCCCGTTTCCATCATTCGCAGACGTGCCAATTTGCCTGCTCCTTTACCAGGACAACCAGGGCCGTTCAGTTTAGGCGCAGCGGGCATTCTTGAACAAGCCTTTGGCCAAGCAGGATTTATTCATGTAGAAACAGTACGTATTGATTCTCCTCTAAGGCTTACCTCGGCAAAAGAATGTGTCCGGTTTGAGAAAGAATCTTTCGGTGCCCTGCACCAGATGATGAGCAGTTTATCTAATACGGAAAAAGAGTCTGTTTGGCAGGAAATTGAAGAGGAACTAACAAAATTCGAAAGCGAAAATGGCTTTGTAGGACCCTGTGAAATGGTAGTTGCAGTGGGAGAAAAGCCTTAATCAATTCCTTTTACAACGTGCGAAAAAGGGTAGGTAAGTCAATGTTTGCCTAAAAAAAGCCTTACTTTATGTAGTATCAGCATAAGCCTATCATTTTTATAATGTATGTGTAAGAGATATTTATTATTCAATAAGCAGCTTCTTATATATCAAAAGTTAAAGCTTCACTCTCCCTATCAAAATAGCTGCAACAATAGATGGTTTGCTTTCCTTTTACTAAAAATACCAGTTACAGCTTGTTGCTTAGTAGCAGTTGCATCCTTGGGATATGCACAAGAAAAGAAGGATACCACCCGTGCTCCTATTCAATTTTCAGGAAGTATCAACTTTACCACCAATGGCATTTCCCCTATACCTGCTTTTACCCTAGGAAAACCAGCGGTCCTGGTTAATTTATCATTGAAGAAAAAGAGGTTGAGTTATGCTCCTGAAATGGCATTTTCCGTACAAGGTGTACCCTGGTTTTTTAATAACTTTTTCCGATATAAACTAATTGAAAAACCAAAGTTCGAGTTTCGGACAGGAATGAATTGGGCCATCAGTTATTCGTATCCTATAATTAATCAGAATGGGGTAGACCGGACGATTGCCAGAGGTGAACGTTTTTTATGGCTTGAATTAGTGCCCAGGTATACTATATCAGAAAAAGTAGCCATTAGTTCTATCACCTTTAGCGGGTACAATTTTGAACCCGGTTCAGTCAAACGAATTAATTACGTCTCTATAATTGGAAATTTCACTAAACTCCCCTTATTACAAAATTTTTACTGTAATATCTTCCCCCAGTTTTTTTATCTAAATCTGGATGGTCGCAGTGATGGATTCTTTGCTTCCGGAGTTTTAGGTGTAGGCCACAACAAATTACCCTTGTTTGTTTCCACACAAGTTAATACGACGCTCACTACCAGTATCTCTCCTGATCCTGGGTTTAAATGGAATGTAAGCTTGGCATATACATTCTAACAATGATTTACAGTCTTAATTATAACATATAATAGAACATATACATCACGGATTGTACAGGTATCCCATCTCATTAGATCACAAGTTTAGCCCATTCTACTATTTGTTTTCTAACTACTAGACCTATACTGCCTTGATTCCTTAATTCATGTAGACAATTAGATTTTCTTTTCCCATACGCAGACATAAGGTTTATAAACCATTTAGTCTCTTTTCATTCTCCTATTTTTTTACATAACCACTCATTCACTATGAAACTGCTTCCTATCTTCAACCGCAGAAAAGTCATTTGTCTGTTCGTGCTTTCCTTCATCAGTTTTCTCTATAGCTGTGAGCAATTAAAGAAACTAGAGGAAGTTATTCACCAGCCACCAAAATACACGCAGGAAAGTGCAGATGTAGTCTATGACTGGTACAAATTGATGGCCCGTATTCAACTGCGTAACAACCCACAACCGGTAGTCCTACTAAATATCAGAAATTTTAGTTACATAGGCGTAGGCCTCTATGAAGCCGTACGGCCAGGCATGAAAGGCGCAATAAGTTTAGCTTCTAAGCTTTACCAAATGCCGGCTATGCCAGAAGCAGAAAAGCATAAAGCGTATCTATGGGGAGCTACTGCCAATGCTGCCTTAGCTAGTATGTTTAAGCAGCTTTTAGTGGGCCTAACCGATGCTGATAAAGTCAGGATTGATTCAATGGAAAATGCCTATAATAACCGCTTCAAAGTAAGCTCCTCTGATGCAGTAATTAGCCGTTCACAAGCTTTTGGGCGTTCTATTGCAACAGCTATTTACAACTGGTCTACCTCCGATAATTTCAACCTTTCCGGTGAAGGCTATAAAATACCCCAGTTTCCTGGCTCTTGGGTACCTACTCCACCAGCTTTTGCTAATCCGGTAGGGCCTTTTTTAAAGGATTCAAGGCCTTTTCTGGCATATAGCTTAACAGCTAGCGCTCCTAAATTACCTTTTCCTTATTCAGAAGACAAAAGCTCTAAGTTCTATAAAGCAGCAAAAGAAGTATATGATATCTCAAAAACGTTGACTGCTGAGCAAAAAGCAATTGCTGACAGGTGGGCGGATGTGGGGGGTGCAGGAGTAGGAATTCCGCTACCCGGCCATCTTCTTTCTATTGTAACAGGAATACTGGAAAGCAAAAAAGTAAAGCTTGGCGAGGCTGCCCAACTGTATGCCAAAACCGGGATAGCTATGAGGGATGGTCATTTTATTACGTTCCGGGAGAAATATACCTACAACCTACTCCGGCCAGTGACCTATATCCAAAAGCACATTGATCCAACCTGGCAATCGTATCTGCCCTCCCCTCCTTACCCAGAATACCCTTCCGGACTTTCCGGATTATATAGTCCTGTGATGCAGGTGCTCATACGCGAGTTTGGTGACATTCCGGTGACTGACAACGCATATGCTTGGCGAGGAGATGCGCCACGGCAGTATACTTCCATTACCCAATTGAACCAGGAGGCAGCCAATTCCAGGGTCTATGCAGGGATACACTATCAGTTTACACAGGATCTTACCCGGGAAATGGGCCAAAAGCTAGGGGATTATATCGCCAATATCGATTTAACACCCAAGCAAGAATAAACTCTTTTTTAGATAAGGTAATCAAGTGTTAAAGATGTTAGCTAAAAGAATTCATTATGAAGCCACTCTATAAATTACCCCCTATTTTGCTTGTAGTGCAATTAGCGACTCAATAACCTTGGTTCTTCTTCAATCAATTATTTTTACCTCTACCTTTTGGGTCACTTTTTGGGTATGTCTACCATGAAAGGCAGAAACGTCGTTCAATGTAAGAGGATCAGGTGAGAGAACAAGTTTCCCTAAATAGCTCAGATAAACAATCAAACCGTTTAGAGTTTTTCATCCTAACACGTATGACCTACTTTCAAACCATGCGGAGCAGCATTCGTTACTTCCTCCTTTGCTTTTGGTGGCAAGTGCCTGCAACAAGCAGTCAGCCGAATCGCCTGCTCCACTTAAGCTGAAGCAAAACCGCAAATTCGGATTTCATATTACCCAGACTGAGCTGGGGAATTATGATGAAAGTTTTCAACTGGCAAAACAGGCTGGTATGGAGGTGCTTCCCATTACATTGGTGTGGAATCAGGTGGAACCGGCTAAAAATGAGCTTAACCTTCCCCTACTTGAACTGGTAAATGGCTACTATCCAGCTCAGAATGTATCCCTGTGTTTAACTTTTACGCCAGTGTATGCTATTCAAAAAGCCGTACCCGAAGATTTAAAGTCCTTAGCCTGGAATGATCCAGGCATGATTGAACGGTTTAAAAATATACTCAGTCTGTTGAATCAAACCTTACCTGCTGTCTCACTTTCATTTCTATCGCTTGGAAATGAAGTAGATTTAGCTTTACACGATCCTACCCAATGGGAACAATTCAGCATCTTTTATGAAGCCGGTCGGCAACATGCCAAAAGTTTGTGGGGCGAAAATTTACCGGTAGGAATAGAGAGTTCCTGGCAAGGACTCACCCATATCTATCCGAATCAACTCAAAGCCCTTAATCAACATAGCGACTACATTCAATTCAGTTATTATCCATTAAATGCTGATTTCACTATGAAGCTTCCGCAAAATTTTGAGGCGGATATGGATCAGGTCTTGGCTTTGTATCCAAGCCAGAAGCTGGTGCTTGAAGAAACCGGATATGCCACGAGTGCGATATGTCAGGGTTCGGAAGAAAAACAGAAACAATACATAGAAACTATCTTTCAATGGTGGGATCTCCATGCTCAGCGAGTACCTTTTATTGGGTTTCTCTGGTTGTCTGACCTTTCGACAGATCAGGCACAAGAGTTTGCCCGAGACTATGGATTACCCAATAATCCGGTTTTTAGCGAATATTTACGCACGACTGCTTTTCGTACCTGGCCCCAAAAAGGAGAAGATAAGAGAGGTTTTCAACAACTAAAATTGGAAGCCCAACGAAGAGAATGGTAAGGCAAATAGTTGGCCTTCTATTCTCTTCTATTTATAAATAATTTACTAATACTTGATGGTTCCTAGAGGCGTTAAAGGAAAGATGGTGTACCTTATAAGTCGGCTTTTTTGCTTTTGCCTTCTACTTTAGCTATTATGTAAAACAGGTTTATGTCTACTTATAGTAGGTTTAATTAAACAGACTTTTCCCATAGCAACTATTCTCAAAAATGGCCGCATAATACTTGAAATGGAGAAGCACTATCATAGGGTAGTAAAGAGCAACTATCCCTTGAAGGCATTAGCGTATAATTATTTGTCCCGTATGGCCAATTAACTCATTTGCTAACAGGGAACAAGTAATGCTGCCGATTGCTCCAACCTCCACCCTATTGGCAATATGCTCGTTCGCCATACGTTGTTCTTCCTTTTAGCCAATAGGTGTCCATGTAAATATCATAAAGTTGTTGTCAACAGCGGTATGCCTTTTAAAATCAAATTTCTCCAAAAGTCTTGCTGAACGTTGGTTTCCGCAGTGAGTATAGGCTTCTATTAGCTGTAGTCCAGTATGTTGAATTCCAAACTCAATTACTTTTGAAGCAGCTTCTTGCATTATTCCCTTTCCCTGAAAGTCGGGTAATAATTCATACCCGATTTCTGCCTTCGAATTGTGGTTGAAAAAGTTAAATAAACAGATCGTTCCAAGTAAGTTGTTAGTACCCTTCAATGTAATTGCCCAATAAATGAAATCATTCTTCTGAATGTTTTCATTAATAGCCTCAATGAAATTCTTTGCCTCATCAATTGATTTGCTTGGCTTCCTGTCAAGGTATTTGTTGACCGTATCGTCCGAACGCAGCGCAAATATCTCTTTATCATCACTGCTTACGTGCTTACGAGTTGCCTCAAGGTCAGCCTTTCTGTTTTCAGAACTGGAAACGGTGTAAAATTTTTGCCAGTCATTTTTTACCCAATTAAATTAATTCATTTTATCACTCTCTACATTGGGCCTAACGAACTACCGCCGAAATTAACAAGGGCAAGCCCTATTTGCAGCAATATTTTTGTTAGCGCAAGTGCATTACTTTATCATAAAGATGCTTTAATTGAATGTCCCCAAATCCATAAATACTCTCTCTACTCCAAAATTCTTCAAATACTTTATGAAAGTCAGTTGAAACATTCTTGGTTATATCTTCAATCACTCTTTCAGGTCTTCCTTTTCCTCCGTCTTTTGGGAAGCGCTCAACGTGCGCTTTTACAACTTCTTGAAGATAGGGAAAAGATAAAGATTGATTTTTTGAAAGATTTGTCAACTCTTCAAGATTACCATTTTTGTAAGCCTTCCACAATTCGTGTCCTAACTGTAGGTCAGCTTTACTTAAAAGAATTCTCTTTACATAACAAATTTTAAGTTCCTCTGTATTTGCCCGTCCAAAGCCATTCCAAAATTGTTTGCTGGTTTTATCTAAATAGGACGTATACACAGCATTGACTTTTTTCTTTACCGGCAAACTATTGATAATTGACAGAACAAACCACATATTAACCTGACAGAACAAGTCATACTCAAACCAAAGATTAAACTCCGAACCATCAGAAGCATTCAGTATCTTTTCAAATTCCTTTCCAACATGGTTGTGATATTCCGTTTCTGTTACTCCCAAGTACTTTGCTCTTGATTGCCAAAAGTCATGCAGATGGTCGCCTGATAGATTTCCATCTATAAGACCTTCTCTAACGACGATGACATCTCCTTGGATTTTGGTATCAGGAAAACTGTAAGCAAGCGAGTCACCGTTTAAAATATTGTAAATCATGAGTAGGATGTTTTTATATTACTGCTAACGCAGAACAGCTTTGTGAAGGCAAGGCATTGACTTGCTGTCGCTTAATTTACTTGCTGTTGTTAAAGTAAAATAATTTATTGAGTTCATATTTGTCAGCCCTATTTTTACAAAGCTGATGTTAGCGGTTGTCTACAAAGCTGATGTTAGCGGTTGTCGATCTACATCACTGGTCACTTGCATGTAATCTGTCAACCATAACCCGATGCAATGTTGGAATAATAGCGTATGAATGTATTTGAGAACAATGATTTTTACCACTGTTGAATGATAATACAAACCTGTTGATCCCGTACTACGAATTCCTTTGCACCCCATGGGCGAAGCGTCACTTCTTTAAGATTTGGGTGAAGAAATTCCACATGAGATTTACAAATCTTCTCATAAACTTCTTCAATATTTTTAGTGACCAATCTAAACTCAGGATTATGCTCTTTGGCAAGGAGAGCATCTTCAAAAAGATAGATACTTAATCCATCTTTGTTGAGTACACAAAATGGCTGGCTGGATTTTATTTCATTATGTCCAATAGTAAACTCCAGGGAGTCAACAAACATTTTCAAACCATCCGTAATATTGACATAGTAAACATTTGGAACTAGCTTTTCAAAATTCATGGATTTAATTTTTGTTTATCAGCAAGGGTTAATAACGACTGCCGTAGTCAGATGAAAATGCACAACCAGATAAGAGAAAGATAGTAATAGAATTTGCTCCTTTCTAAGTACCTGTTAACGTTCGTGATGCTTGGTAAGGCCTATGCCACCTTATTGGCACAAGGTAATCAACTAGATGAAGTCTACCTAGGATTTATTCTTTATTGAGTTGCTTCAATTAGTCTACTTGCTTTACTCCTCCTTGCATTTTTATTTTTGCGTTTCTTGTTGCTTCTCTACTAAGTTGAAGATGTATTGCTGCAGGGTCGTGCTGCCTCGAAAAGGTGCAGCTGGCTGCTCATAATTTTTTTCTACTACCACCTTCGTCATGGCAGCCATAGATTGAGCGGCTTCGGGAGAGAAACCCATCGACTGCATCGCAGGTATCCATTGCTCTACAGGAATTTGCACGGCCTCAACAGATGTATGCAAAGCCGCAGAAAATGCCTGAGCTACCTCTATGGAAGTGTACGCTGTTGGCCCTTCCACATAGTGCAATCCCCCCTTTTCATCCTTTGCCGTTAGTAGCCGGGCAGCCACTCTACCAATATCCTCAGGGCTGACCATAGGTAATTTCAGGTGAGGTGGAAAGAAACTGTAGACTTTGCCTTCTTTCCTGGCTGACTCCAGCGACATCTCCCAGTTGCTCATGTAATAAGCAGCCCGGATGATGGTAGTAGAAATAGGCTTTGAAGCCAAGGCTTGTTCCATCTCGTAGAGCACACCGAGATCGCCCAGGCGCTCTCCCGGCTGGGCACCATAGGTGGATTGAGCCACTACCTTCTCCATACCTGACCCATCAAGTGCCCTAAGAATGCAAGCGAGGGTTTGGCGTTCTTCACGAGCGGTATCGGTGGAGGGCGCAGCCGGTGGATTGAGTAAAAACAAGCTTTTGCCGCTCCTGAAAACTTCGGCCAACGCCTTACTGTCGCGTACGTCAACAATAGCTATTGTGGCCCCTTTTGCTTGCCAACTGGCTGCTTTTTGCACATTCCTTGAAACAATGGTAATCTTCTCTCCTTGATCTAGTAATTGCCCGGCTAGGGCAGCCCCTACATGGCCTGTGCCTCCTAAGATAATATGCATAGTAATAATTTAGTGAAGTGAAACATAAAGCAACAAATCTAAAGGGTGCTAGTGACAGCCCTATGTCAGGGGTATAAAGATTTATTTTCCCTATTTTTTAAAATATTCTTTCAGTGTCAGTTAATGGGGTGGAAATTAGGACAGATATTCCAAACAGTTAAACTGTTCACTGGCAACAACTAGCTCATAATCTACTTGTTGTTTGCTCATTACATGCACCTGGATATATTCAGGCTTTTCAAAGATTTTAACCCTGCTGAGAAAAGAGTGAACTCTCCCAAATATTTGGGGGGAACCCAAAATAGACCTCCCTTTAACACCATGAAAAGCTTTCTCTCATTTCTAGATAATTTTTGTTTCTATCACCGTAAAATGCTTTGATGAATCTTAGTTGCTCAAGCTACTTGGGTAATATTTCTGCTTTTTTCAGCTAAGCGTACAGATTCCTCTTTAAACTCTTTAGAATATAGTTTTCTTTCTGACATTATTTTTACTTGTTAAGTAATAAGTTCCTCTTTTTCAAGTGTCCATTTTAACAGGTGAACTTCAGTACTATTCTCGCCCAAAGCTCTTGTAGGCATGATATTTTCTTTGGCGAGCAGGTAAGCTAGCCCTTGTGTACCTTGACACACGCCTATGTACAACAACTTACTTACCCAATGCACGTAAACCACAAAAAAAGCTATTATCTAACCACTTACAGAGAATGAAAAAGATTTCATACCTATTTATTTGTACTGCCCTTACCCTGTGGATGAGTGCTTGCAGTAGCACTAATCAGGCTAGCTCGGATGCCAACAGAAACGATAGGGAAACAGCTAGTGAGCAAGAAGTAAAACAAGAAGCTAAGGAGGCTAAAGAGGAAGTAAAAGAAGCCGGAAAGGCTCTTGGAGAGGAAATAAAAGAAGAGGCCAAAGAAGCCGGAGAAAAACTAGATGAGGCTGCCGATAAAGTGGGGGATGCATTGAAGGAGGACAAAAAAGGCTTTGTAGGAGAAACCCGGGAGAAAGTGAAGCAACTTGATCAAAAGCTCAATGAGCTGACTAGTAAGATTGACAAGGCCGGAGACAAAACAAGAGCTGAGTTAAAAGAAGACCTAACTGAGTTGAAAGACAAACGAAAGAAGTTAGATGAAAGGCTGGATAAAGCAGATAGTGCCACAGACGATACCTGGCAGGAGATTAAACAAGGCCTAACCGATGCGTACAATGAGGTGGACCAAGCATTTAACCGGGCTGACACTAAATATAAAACAAGCAAAGATAACCGATAATTTTCCATGCAAGGAAAGCAGTGATTTTAGGTTCTAATCTGTTTTATTATCCAAATAGATTCTTCAACAAGGCAGCTTTCCAAAGGCTGCCTTGTTTGTAAGCTGCCAAGTAGTCTTCTGCCCCAATGGTTTAAAATGAAGCCTCACCGTACAGGAAGTTATTTGAACTATTTGTTTCAAATATAATAAGCTTTTCTACTCAGCGTGATAATTGCTTTTCGCATACAAAGGCACTTTCCCAACAACCAACAACTGACCAAACAACCAAGCTCTACTCATCCCGCAGGCTTTTAACCGGATTGGCCAAGGCCACTTTAATGGCCTGATAGCTGACTGTTGCAATGGTAATAAGTAAGGCAAATGCACCGGCTATGGCGAAAATCCAGGCTGAAATGGTGATGCGGTACTCATAATTTTCGAGCCAGCCGCTGAGGAAATACCAGGCAATAGGGGCTGCAATTAAACACGCTAGCATAACCAGACCTACAAAATCTTTAGACAACAAAGCCCATATGTTGCTCACAGAGGCTCCTAATACTTTGCGGATACCTATTTCTTTTTTGCGTTGCTCAGCCGTATAGGAAGTTAAGGCGAATAAGCCCAGACAGGAAATAAAGATAGCCAGAAAGGCAAATATGGCAGCTAGCTTCCCAATCCGTTCTTCCGCCTGGAACTTAGTATTGTATTCTTCATCGGCAAATTTGTAATCGAACGGGGCGGAGGGAACAATACTTTTAAATACCTTACCTATCCTGGGTAAAGCCTGCGAAGCACTTACATTCTCTTTCATACGCACAAATAACCACTGCTGGTCCTCTTGCGAGAGAAAAATAATAGAAGGCCGGGTAGATGTAAAAGGCGATTCTTTTACCATATCTTTTACTACACCCAGAATCTGATAATTTTTTCTTCCCATCCATTCAGGGCTACGCACTATTTCGCCTACCGGATTTTCTAAGCCCATTAGTTTTGCAGCCGATTCATTAATAAGTACGCCCTTATTATCTGTGGCGTATTCTCTGGAAAAATCCCGGCCGCTTATGAATTCCAGGCCAACGGTTTTGCCATAATCATGGGTTACTGATATGGTATTAAAAGAAGGATCTTCCATTCCCCCATCTTTTCCTTTCCAGTCAAATCCATCATTATTACCTCTTGTATTCGTGAGGGGATAATCCGCTTGTGCAACTGCTTCCACCACACCAGTTTTCTTTAATTCATCCCGCAATACCTCATATTTACCTTTGTATTCAGGCGAAGTAGGGTGGAGAGAAATCAGTCCCTGGCGCGAGTAGCCTACCGGACGGTTTTTGGCATGCTCAATCTGCTGATAGACGATAACGGTTCCAATGGTGAGGGTAATGGAAACGGTAAACTGGAATGTAACCAGCCCTTTGCGCAGAAACGCACCCTGGCTGGTTCCTGCACGGAAACTGCCTTTGAGCACCTTAACCGGGTTGAAGGAAGATAAATACAAAGCCGGATAACTGCCGGCAACAATTCCGGTAAACAAAGTAAAACCAATAGCTGCCATCCAGAAAAGGGGATTGGTCCATAAAATAGCCATTTCTTTATCGGCTATACTATTGAACCACGGCAATGAAAGATAGACCAGTAAAAGCGACAAGCCAAAAGCCAGGAAAGCCACCAGTACTGATTCACTCAAAAACTGACCGATTAACTGGCTACGTACAGAGCCAATGGTTTTACGGATGCCCACTTCTTTGGCTCGGGTAGCTGAACGGGCGGTGGAAAGATTCATAAAATTGATGCAGGCGAGCAGCAGCACAAACAGGCCAATCATCCCATATAGCCTCACAAATTTTAATTCGTCACTATCCACTTCCAGGCCATTTTCAAATTTAGAATACAAATGCCACTTTTTCATGGGCAGCAGTAAAACTTCCGGTTTGGATTTCTTCTTCTCTTCATCCACATGCGCCAGAAAAGCGTCTTTTATGAGGGCAGATACCCTTTTATAATCGGCTCCTCTTTGCAACTGGGCATAGATATACATATTCTGGTTATCCCACACCGTAAGGCTGGCCATATCATTCTCCACAAGTATGTTTAATGGGGCAAAATAGGTAGCTTTGCTGAACTCAGAATTTTTGGGTAAGTCTTTGTATACGCCAGTTACCATCAAATCCCATTTGGCATCTATGCGTACTATTTCGTTTACCGGGTTCTTATCCCCAAATAGCTTCTTAGAAAGTGTCTCTGACAGCAGAATAGAATTTACATCTTTCAAACCTTGCCGTGAACCATATACCATGGGCAGGGTGAACATTTCCGGGCCTTCGGGTTGCATAAAATAGCCGCTTTGCGTAAACGTATTCTCTCCAAAAGCAATTACCTGCTCTTCGGCCCCTCCCCATACCATCACTACTTGTTTGAAATGGTCTCTATACTCATTTTTGAGCAAGGTTCCCAGCCCGGCAGGATTATAGGTACTTACAAAAGTCTCTCCAGGCCGTGATTGCTTCCGGTACACTTTTACAATGCTGTCATAATTCTGGTGGTTTGTATTAAACGACAATTCATCATACACCCACAAACTGATCAGTATAGCCACTGCCATACCAATAGAGAGGCCTGAAATATTGATCAGGGAAGAAACTTTCTGACGGATCAGGTTGCGGCAAGCAATGGTCAGGTAACTTACTAACATATCGGAATGATTAAGAGGTGGATAATGGGAAGGTTTTCTTTTTAAAATAAATGGACGCATCAGACTCAATACATCCTGTACATATCTAATATTTGCTTGTTTTCTGCCCAGCGTTTCTGCCCGTTCGCTGTAGAGTTCTTCTAAATCTCCCCGCATTTCCTCGAGCAGATCTGGGGCACAGAATCTTTCCAGTAGCCAAGTAGCCCATAATGGTGGTTTGCGTGTGGGATGAGACTGTTTCATAGCAGGGCACTTTCAAAATAGGTTTTTTTTTACTGTTCGCAGTAACGGGACTATTACCTCTACAGGCGTTCTTTTACTTTAGACTTTAACCAAAGGGGCTTTTTCAGCAACTAACAACCGGCAACAAGTAACAAAGTACTATTCATCCCGCAAGCTTTTAGCCGGATTCAGTAGAGCGGCTTTAATCGCCTGGAAACTTATTGTAATCAGCGTGATTGCGAATGCAGCAAAACCAGCCATCACAAATATCCAGAGAGCAACAGGAGTACGGTACTCATATTTTTCAAGCCAGTTATCGATAAAATAATAGGCCAGCGGAGAGGCTATTAGTATTGACAACATTACTAGCCCTACAAAATCCCTGGAAAGTAAAGCCCATACATTCAATACCGAAGCCCCTAACACCTTGCGGATGCCAATTTCTTTGGTGCGTTGCTCAGCCGTATAGGAGGCCAGACCAAATAACCCCAGGCAAGAGATAAAGATAGCCAGGGTAGCAAAAAAGGCAGCTAATGTACCAATGCATTCTTCTGCAGCGAATTTTTTAGCATATTCCAGGTCCGCAAACCGGTACTCAAATGGAGAAGCAGGGTTGTGCTTTTTCATCACCCTTTCTATTTTGCATAAAGCATCCCTAGTACTGAGCTGAGGGTTAAGTTTGATATGAATGCTATTGAACATCCTTTCCCTATTGTTTATGAAGAAAACAACAGGCCTGACGGATTCATAAGGCGATTCCATGACCATGTCTTTTACTACGCCGATTACTTTCCAGTTTTTATCATGCCATCGGATGGTTTCTCCTACCGGATTTTTCAGCCCTGTCAGTTTAACAGCTGCTTCGTTGAAGAGGAAAGCTAAGGTATCGGTAGAAAAGGCCCTAGAAAAATCGCGGCCTTCTTTTATTTCCCATCCAACCACTTTACCAAAATCTGGTGTAACCAAGACGGTACCAAAAAGCGCTTGCCAGTTTGGATCTTTTCCCTGCCAATCCAGATTATTGGCCGAAGATGAAACCTCAGTGATGGAACTGGAAGTTAAGGCCATGTCGGCAATGGCTCCTGTGGCTGAAAGTTCATTCCGGATGGCATCGTAATGCTCTTCCATCTCTGGCGTGCTTATAGAAATATTAATTAAACCTTCGCGGCTATAGCCAATAGGACGGTTTTTCGCAAATTCAATTTGTGTATATACCAGAATCGTACTAATAATGAGCGTAACTGATACAGTGAATTGCACGACTATCAGTATCTTGCGGGGAATGGCCGCCCGCGCACCTATCTGAAAACTGCCTTTCAGCACCTTCACCGGATTGAAAGAAGACAAATATAGCGCCGGATAACTTCCGGCCAGTAAACCAGTAAGCAAAGTAAATCCAATGCCTGCCAGCCAGAAGTAGGAATCTGTCCATACCACCCGTATTTCTTTATCGGCTATTTCATTGAAAGGGGGCAAAACCAATTGTAGTAGCAGTAGCGATAAAACAAAAGCAACAAAGGCTACTAGCACCGATTCGGTGAGGAATTGATTAATTAACTGCCTGCGTAATGAACCAATAGCCTTGCGGATGCCCACTTCTTTGGCTCGGGTAGCTGAACGGGCGGTGGAAAGATTCATAAAGTTGATGCAGGCCAGCAGCAGCACAAACCCACCGATTAGGCTAAACAGATATACATACTCAATTCGTCCGCCTTCATAAATACCGTTTTTGAAGGCATACAAATGCCATTTATGCATGGGGTGTAAAAGCAGTGAAGGCTTTGCTTCATCCTGGTTGCGCTGGTACAATACATCCTTAATCTTAGCGGACACTCCTTCTGCACTTCTGTTTGGTTGAAGCTGGGCAAGAATTTGAAAAGAGGAACTTTGCCAGTTGTTCATGGCCTCTCTGCCTGGAAAAAGTATTTCTATGGGAGCAATAAAATTCATTCCATAGAAGGTAGAGTTACGAGGCAAATCTTCATATACTCCCTTTATTTGCAACGTATATTGATTGCCAAGGGTGATCATTTTATCCATTGGGTCGCTTTCTCTAAAAAGAGCATGGGCAAGCGATTGAGAAATCAATACAGAAGACGGATCAGTTAAGGCTGTACGGGAACCTGCGTACATGGAGAGAGTAATCATCTCTGGAAACTGGGCCTCAGCAAAGCGGCCAGTCTTGGTGAGTTTTTGATCCCCAAAAGAAATAACCTTTTCGAAGTTCCAGGTAGTGGCTACTACATATTTGAAATCACTTTTGTAATCTGTGCGAAGTGTATGGCTTAAGGGCATGGGTAATGAAGAAAAGGTTTCAATTCCTCCTTCCAGTTCTTCATTTTCCAGTACCTGAACTATATGCGCGTAGTTCTGGTGGTATTGGTTAAAGGATAATTCATCATTCACCCACAAGCCAATCAGCATAGCTACAGCCATGCCTACACATAGTCCGCCAATATTAATGAAAGAATAAACCTTGTTTCTAAGCAGCTGGCGCAAGCTAATTTTGAAGTAATTGGTGATCATATCAAAAAGATCAAGCGATGGATAAAGGGAGGGTTTTCTTTTTAAAATGAAAGGACGTAGTAAACTCAGTACATCCTGTACATATCTGTATCGGGCTTGTTTTATACCCACAAATTCCACCCGTTCTTCAAAAAGTTCTTCCAGGTCTTGCTGCATTTCTTCCAGCAAATGAGGAGCACAGAACCGTTCCAGCAGCCAGTTTGCCCATTTAGGCGGCCTGTGAGAAGATGGATACTTAGTCATGGCAGGGCAATTTTGGGGATAAGGTTCCACATCTGATTGCGTAACTGGTGTATCTCCCGCAAAGCAGCGCTTCCGGCTGGGGTTACTTTGTAGAGCCGCTTGCGTCTGCCGCCCCTTTCAGTTGTCATACCACCCATCTCTGAGGTTACCAGGCCTTTTTCTGACAGCCGGTTTAGGGCTGAATGGACTGCACCTAAATTTACCTGCCGCTTCATCTGCTTTTCAAGTTCACTCACAATGGCTGCTCCGTAGGCCTCACCGTAGCGCAAGGCTACGGCTAGTAAGACTACTTCTTCAAACTCTCCTAAGTAGGTTCCCTTCATGGTGACTGTAATGATAGGTGGGACTAGCTATTTCTCATGTAAATGTATAACAAATAAGAGGCCAAAGCTTGAAAATGCCCATAGCATGAAATTGAGAGGCTTTTTAGATGAATTAAGACAATTTTATCTGTGCGATACCGGACAAAAATTGTCCGGTATCGCTACAATTTTTCATGAAGCAATGGGCACATACAACATGATTCAAAAATATCTAGTTACAGATTCTACCCCTTTCGAGAAACTTTACACAGTAAAGAAAACTAGCAGCAATCCCAAATGATAGTTAAGCGTGATGAATCACTTTTCATTAAACAATTAAAAAAGTGCCTAGGGTTTGTAATCTCTGCCACTTAGGGGAGTTTCCCTGCTAAACTTCCTATGTATTTACTAAACCTCTCCCTGCGGATTATAGCTTTTGGTATTTTGTCGGTATCTTTCTCAAAAACTATTTTTGCACAGTCTGCTGATAACCCCACTTATTCTGCGGCAGTAGAGGCAAGGATTGAACGCATTACCGCCAATCTGCAGCCAAAAGAAAACGCCGGACAGAAAGAAGGAAAACCTCTCCTGGAGCGTTTAAAACATTATAAGATTCCAGGTGTAAGTATTGCGGTAATCAACAATGGAAAGCTTGAGTGGGCTCGTGGATTTGGAAATGGCGATTCCTCTTTTGCAAGCCCGGTAGATAACCATACGCTGTTTCAGGCAGCCTCTATTAGCAAACCCATTACTGCTCTTACCATCATGCGCCTTACAGAGCAGGGACGGCTAAATTTGGATGCTGATGTCAACCAATATCTGCGCTCCTGGAAAGTACCCCCTAGCGGCCAATGGCAACCTTTGCTGTCTTTGCGACAAATTCTATCTCATACAGCCGGTTTAACAGTCAATGGCTTCTCTGGGTATAAGAAAACCGATACCCTGCCTTCTCACATACAAATATTGAAAGGCGAAAGGCCGTCTAATTCTCCCGCAGTACGAGTGGACATTTTACCCGGTACCCGGGTGCGCTACTCTGGTGGGGGCACTCTTATTGCCCAGCAGGTAATAGAGGATGTAATGCGTAAATCTTTTCCGGAAATTGTGGAAGAAGTGCTTTTCACGCCTTTGGGACTTGGGCACAGTACCTTTCAACAGCCATTGCCGGAAAGGTTGATCCCATTTGCAGCGCAAGGACACACTGACAAAGGAAACAGGATAGAGGGAGGGTATCATATCTATCCGGAAATGGCGCCTGCCGGATTATGGACTACTCCTTCAGATTTGTGCCAACTATTCATTGAAGTGCAACAAGCACTTAAGGGCCAATCTAAGCTTTTTCAAAAAGCCACTATTGAAGAAATGCTACAACCCCTCCCAGTTGCTATCTCAAGATCAACAGCCTTAGGCTTTTTTCTGGAAGGGCCTGAGCCGACAAAGCGATTCCGCCATAATGGGTGGAACGAGGGATATGTCTCCAAGTTTGAGGTCTACAAGCAGGGAGGAAAAGGGGCTGTGATCATGACCAACTCAGATGCCGGTCATGGTTTAATCGATGAATTATTTATGGCTATAGCAAGCGAGTATGGGTGGAAAGATTTTGATATCAATACGGCTGCAGTCTTAACCAAAGAGGAAGCCGCTCAATTAGTAGGGACTTACAGTGACTATTGGAGCAATGAGTATCGGATTCAAGCAGGGAAAAATTCCCTGTGGCTGCTCTATGAAAACCAACCACCTATATCCCTTTACAAAAGAGCAGACGGTGGATTTAAAAGCAAGGATTTTAGTTTCATCGTGAGGTTTGAAGGTAGTTTTTTAATACTAGATCAAGAAGGCGTAAAACAAACCTATAAGAAAGTAGCTCTCAAGACTGAGAAGAAAATAAAACAGGTTGGAAGCAATAAGCAATGACGACCTTCCATTGTTTGATTGTAAAAATTCACTCCAACTAAGTTAGCCCTTTGGGGGAACCGTATTGTAGAAAGTTACTGGTATAATTAATCCATTTAGCCTTCCCTTTACGATGTATCCTATTCGAACAGGTAGTGTCCTCAAATGAACAGGTATCCTAATCTAAATTTCTTTATCATTATATATTATGTCTTGTTAATGAGCACTTTATACAAATGGCAAACTATTTGTTAGGCAAGTGAGAAAGATATATCTACTCATTTTGATGTAGTATGAAAGGAACCGAGTTAGGAGAGTTTGAAGAAATTGTCTTGCTCACCATTGCCGCTTTATATGATGATGCCTATAGTGTGGCCGTTCTTGAGGAAATAGAACGCCGGATGGAAAGGTCCATGAGCATTGGTTCGGTGCACCGGACTATGCAACGCTTAGAGGAAAAAGGCCTTGTCAACTCCCGCTTTGGAGAAGCAACTACAGAAAGAGGAGGCCGGCGCAAGCGCTTGTTTACGCTTACTCCCACTGGGGACCAACGACCTACGGATTACAAGTATAGCGCCTGTACGCTGTCAGTCAAGTAGTTATATGTCATGGGTCTGAAATAGGTCTGACAACTAATTTTAAAAACACCCTTTTTCCCTCTTCTCGCTAGGAAAATTAATGACTTAGCTAGGCTAAAGATACGTTTTTCACGAGCAATACCTTTAGAAAGATAGATACCTCCCCCCTGCTGATTTTGGTTTTACTAGTTTACGTTCATCTGATTATATACAGGCTAGCCTAATCCAAGGCAAGGTGGCAGGCTTTTTAAAGCTTTATGAGTTCAAGCCAGGGGCTTAAGGAAGGCTTTCCAAGCTGGATCTTCCTGTGTATCTTATTGTAGGGGCTCAGGACCCGGGAGCTTTTATGAGTTATGAGATAAAGCAGGTAATTCCCATGCACACATATTTTGAATTAATCGCTCGAGGCATTTTCCTATGTACGAGTAACCAGAATCCTCCCATAAAGTTTTAAGTGCTGTCCTTCCTAAATAAGGAATAGAAGTCTAATTTATCTTCCCTAAAAAAGTAGACGATGAGTTAAGCACTATTCAATAAGTTTAATCTGAAAAGCAGTTACTCCAACGGGAGTAGTTATCTTAACTCCTCTTGGGTGTTGCACAACGTAGCGGAGCACAAAATAAAGGGTATTGACCTGCTTTAGAGCAAGGATTTGAGCTTTAGCTTTAGGATGGTTTAAACAAACCAGCAACTTTTGTAAATTATAAGCAGTAGCGGCCATGAGCATGAACTTATGAGCGCCTTGCTTTCCTTTTGCATTGCTTCTCTTCATGCCATAGTAATTAAGCAGACTGCCAAAAACAGGCTCTACCGTGGCCATTCTTCGTCCTGTCATCTTCTTGCCTTCTTTGCTTTCTACTCGCTCCTGCATGCGTTGGTGATAGTGACGGTAGACACTAAAAGTGAGGCTTTGCCGCCTTTTATTTCCACAACAGTCTTTTTTGAAAGGGCACTCTTTACAATCCTTCACTCTGGCATGATAGTAATGATTGGCAAAGCCTTTTTCTAGTCTTATCCCATGATTATACAATAATTTCCCATTCCGGCATCCATATACATCTCTTTCAGTCTCGTATTTAAACCCTTCCCTTAGGGGATGATAACTACCCGGTAAAGCAATGAAACCTTTGATCTTGTTAGCTTCTAGAAATGCATGGAGCCGATGCTCAGGCACGTAGCAGGTCCGTTTTCCCCTGAGCCAAAGCCTCCATCTGCTAGTAAATATTGAAGTGGCAACCCATAATGTTTGAGTAGTAGTACCGAATAGCTTGTCTACGATTGTCACTAGGTGTTTAGAGTCTCGTTCGTCTGCCAAATCCGCTTGCATGTGAGTAATCACATGCTGAACGGATGGGGAAGCACATCCGATGTGTCTACAGCCATACTGGACAGGTAGTACAAACGGGAAGGCTTGCCCCTCTTTTCAGAGAGTTTTGCATCCGCATCACTCATACTGATATGGCTTCGATTGTTTCTTGGGTGGCTTTTTGGCTGGGCTGTCTTTTCTACAGAAGGAAAAGAAGAAGTTTGCTCTGCAACCTCAGCAGGTGTAATCTCTTTTGCTTCCCCCTGAATCAATTGCCATTCTAACAGGGCTTTTCGTTTCAAACTATCTGTAGAAGCATTAGCTTCGACAAAAGCTGCATCCACTATTGACCGAGAATGGTCAAATGTGTATGTCCTCTAACCATCCCTGCTTCAACACAAGCTGTCAGAATATACTGAAAGCAGGATTCAAACACTTCTTTTGGTAAGCGCTTGCGTGTGCGGGATAGAGTACTGTGACAAGGCAGCCGTTCACCTACATTATAATCCAAAAAGTACAGGATGTCTAGCCTCAACTGGCTGTTTTTGATAAGCGCCCGCTCTGAACACAGATTTTCAAAATGGGCGACTAGATGTAGCTTGAAAAACACAACTGGATCTACAGACTTTTGCCCACATTTTCCATAATAAGGAAGGACCGTTCTATATAAGAAGGTTAAATCTAATAACGGCTTCAAGCGTCGGTAGAAATTGTTTTTTGGAATGTAGTCCTCTATAGCCTGTGAAAGGCAACTTTGGGTAATTTTTCTTTTGCCTACCATTCATAAAGGTACTTCTCACATATCAAAAACAAAAGCCTTAGTTGTGCAACATCCACCCCCTTTGGAGTAACTTCAGAATCTAAATTTTACATTCGCTCTCTTTCCATCCTCCACTATTAAAAGAGAATTCCAAACCGTTTATTTTTTATCTGCAGAACGTACCTATTGGGTGATACAATGCATCCCTCCGCCGCCTACAGTAATGGCATCTACATCCATTTGTTTAACTTGACGGGTAGGAGGTTGCATCTAAATCAGCTGTTTAAAGGCTTCATCTTTTTGCTATAAACTAATGTCTCTTCCTGCTTTGTAAAACTTTGGTATTAGCATTACATCATTGGTTACTGCATAATTCATGTAACTAGCAGCCAAAACAAACTTAATTGGGCTACCGTCTGTAGGAAAATGTTGTAGGCCAATTAGACTCTTAAGAAATGTATACATAAAATCTCTAGTATTCAACTTTATTACTATTGGACTTGGTTCTGGAACCCGGATCATGTTAAGCGGCCTTCCATCTTGATCCGTAAAGGAAGAAAGTACTTGGTAGGCATCTTCTAGAGGCTGGAAATAGCACTAATGCCTATAATTCGGTAAGGTCTGATGATAGCTAAACAATGCATTACAGATGTGCTGTAAGCTACACAGTTAAAATCAGCTATTAATTGAGAAGAGAATAATGGAAAAGGAGGTACACACAATGTTCTTTTTTTTACTTGCTTTCTTTGGATATACCTATGAATTAGTTGCGAAGAATTATCTGGCTTCATTATTTGGCATTACTTCGGATATAGTTACCCTCCATACACGATTTATCCAAGTCGCTATTGATCATACACATGCTAATGGAGGTGGACGCCTGGTGTTATCAGTAGGCCAATATCCAAGCGGCTCCATTCACCTCAAATCCAAGGTGGACATTCATTTTTGCGTATGATCAACAATATATAGCAATCACCGGATAGGGGTGATCGATGGGCAATTATATCACCATCAATTATATTTATATTATCACTCATTATCCATGTAAAAGTTAGAATTATTATTCTCTTAATTTCTGCTTTGCTCCTATATATAAACCCAACTATACGTAAGTAACAACACCATTTTAAATGTGCAATCAATAAATAAACTGGATTTTCAATCAGTGATACCAGTCACCAAGCGTCAGTTACTCACTCTACACCGGCAGTTACATACTCATTGGCGCTAGTTATAGGTTTGCCCTTCCCGCTCAGGTAGCCTTGTCTTACATTTGTGTCCATAATTTCTTTTCTATCTACCATATAAATGAAAAATTCACCAGCAAATGTACATCTGCTTTCCCTGATGAGTAGGAAGCGGACTCTACTGCCCGTTTTTCTTACACCATACTGTGTAGTTACTAGGTGAGAACCACTGGTAGGAACGGTATTGCATTTGATTCTTTCAACTACTCTGAAAAAACTTATCTACAACATTCCATTATTCATAAACCAGCATCCGGTTTACGTCAAACAAGATGGCCCTAATTTTCACTTCCGAAATACCGGATGCTTAAATAACAAATCGACTAATGGCTACCTCAGATTACTTCTTAACAAGTTAGGCAAAAGTGTAAGAAGTGTTTTACCTATCCAATGTTTACACTCTTTTTTATATGAACTTAATAAACCCACAAAACCACTTCTATTTATGAACAGCTATGTTTACTTTCTCCAACGAAAATGGCTACTATGGGTACTAATAGGTATCTGGTTAATCACGTGGCCAACTTATAGCCAAGCAGCCATAATCTATGTAAATTCGTCAGCAGCCGGGGCCAACAACGGAAGTAGCTGGGCCAACGCTTATACAAGTTTGCAAAGTGCCTTAACCTTAGCCGTGTCTGGCGATCAGATTTGGGTAGCCAAAGGTGTATATAAGCCCGTTACTCAGGTAGATGTAGATGCAAGTGGAGGCTCTAATGTAAGAGAAGCTACTTTTAACATACCAAATGGCGTAAAACTATACGGTGGCTTTGCCGGCGGCGAGGCGGCCTTAACAAGTCGAAACTGGGCACTCAATTTAACCATTCTTTCTGGTGACCTGGACAACAATGATCTAAATGGTGATTCGAATTATATTGCCGAAGATAGTACCCAACTAGTGGGAAATAATGCCTATCACGTAGTATACACGGCCAATGTAGGCCCCCAAACGCTTGTTGATGGGTTTGTCATAACAGCTGGTTGGGCTTACATTGCCTCACCTATTGATCCTTTTCATGTTAACCTGGATGGTGGAGGTTGGTACAATCATTTGCTTAGCCCTGGCTTTTCCAGTAGCCCTACCATTCGTAATACCATTTTTCAGGGCAACTACGCAAAGTCAGAAGGAGGAGCTCTTTATACTACTGCCGGGCCTATAGGCGCTACAGTAGAATCGCTCATTGAGAACTGCAAATTTATTAAAAATAAAACAGGTAATTCAGGCGGAGCTATAGCAATGGGATCTTTCGTGAAAGGAACCTATACACCTCATTTTTCCAACTGTGAGTTTACGGCAAATGAAGCCTATCGTTCAGGAGGAGCCCTTTATTTGATTGGGGATAGTGCCCGTTTTGATAGCTGTACATTTAAAAGCAATCAGGTTACCGTGGTCATAGATAATTACGAAACGCGTCCAGGTTCAGGGGGAGCGGTGGCTATGGTAGCTACAAAAGCCGCCTTTAACAGCTGTCTGTTTAAAGAAAACAAAGCAACTGGTAATCCAACCGGAGCTTTTGAAGGTGGCGGTGGGGGCGCTATCTATGTTACGACCAGTGAAGATCAAACCAAAGACCTAGGTGAATCTACGCCTTCCTTTATCAACTGTGGATTTATTTATAACACAGCAGCAGGCAATCAAGCGGCTTGGGGCGGAGCGGCCCTTCATAAGAGTGATGAGGGTATCTTGAAACCAAGCTATGTGAATTGTGTTTTTACGGGCAATACGGCTCAGAATGATGGGGGTGCAGTAGCCAATTATATTCGAGTTATGATTGTAGAGGGAGTCTTTTCTCCTACTCTGGAACCTACTTTTACAAATTGTACATTTTATACTAATAGTGCTGGCAACTTTGGCGAAGATATTTTTAATGATGGCTATGTATACAATCTAGTAGAACGATTGACTGCTCGTATTGAAAACTCCATTCTTTATGGAAATACGGCTAACACCAGCGGAGCACTTGTGTATAATATGGGGCCAAACATAAGCAAAGTATCTACTAGCTTAATTCAAGGTTCAGGGGGAAGCGGGGCAGGCTGGAACGCTTCTTTTGGAACAGATGAAGGCGGTAATATAGATGTTAATCCCCAATTCATCCAAGCTGCTGATCCGGATGGCGCAGATAATATACTTGGAACTAGCGATGACGGCTTACGCCTTAACCCAGCTTCCCCAGCGGTCAATGCAGGAAATAAAGGTGTTAATAGGCTGGTTGGAATAAACACCGACATAGCTGGCTACAACCGTATTCAGGGTAGTAGTGTAGATATGGGAGCCTACGAGCATTTATCACTTAATATGTCTAAAATAAAAACTTACTGGTTGTCAGACTGGAAACTGCCTCAAAAGGGTTGTTTAAGCTGTCCATGGGCCATAAAACTTACTGAGAATGCACTCATCCTAAACCTACAAAGAGTTGATAAAGGTAGTGCTGTCCAATTTAGCTGGACATCAAAAGCACAGCTGATCATTTATGAGGATTATGCCCTAGTTGTAGGCCGGATTGCCAGTCAGTTAAGCCCTTCTCTTGAGTTTGATGTATTTCTCAAGCTGACTAAAAAAAGTGATTGGGAAAAGTGGTCGGCTCAACAACGAACATACAGTGCCCATACGGAGCAATCAAGAAGAGTAGCTGGCCAATATCATACGCAGTGGACCTACTGGGAGCTATCGGATGAAAGTAGGTTAGTAGGCGTGGGAGCCGTATCAGGTATGTTGAAACTAAAACATCTGCCTAGCAGTTTGGTTACTGGATTTCAACTGGGCATGGGCGCCAATGCCCAGGATGGCGATTTTGGTTTAAGTGGTGATTTTACTTATGAGGGTGAAGTTGAGTATAGAGGCTCCTTTCGCAGCATGAAAGGTAACGCAAGCCTGAATGTAGATGCCCAGCTATGTGAAGAGCTCTGTGAGCCATTGACAAAAACCCTTTCTGATGAAAGAAACAAGAAAACGTCAGCAGATGAGGAACCTGGTCTTGCCATTGGAAAGGCATCCTACCTTGTCTATCCTAATCCGGCTAAAGAGCAAGTGAATATAGAGCCTAAGGGGCCATGGGACGGAAAGTATATCTTCAACCTGTATGATCCAAAAGGAGGACTGGTTCAAAGTCAACAGGCCAGTTTTGGGCAGGGGAAGCAGACCTTTAGCGTAGCCAAATGTACACCGGGCTTATATTATCTGCAAGTACAATCTCCCGATGGGCTAGCACAAACCTTTAAGATTGTTATACAGTAAGCAGACCAAACAGGTAAAAAATCTTAATGAAACCAAATAAGACATTCGATCTACTTGTCAAGTATAAGTAACGTTTTACACTTCCCAAACGTCGCTTCTTTTACTACTGAAAGAGGCGACATTTTTATCAGCCTTGAGCTTTAAGCTCTCTTATACCTCTATATGTACATTTACTAGAGCGTTGAAAGTTGTGTATAATGATACAAATAGGGACCGTGCATGAAAACAGCTATAGCTATTATATCTGGTAGATACGTGTTTAAAGTTGATTTAAGATAACGCCATTTAGCTGTAAGAACATAGGAACATCTTCCATTTGATACTGTTTCTACGGTGTGGAAGTAATTCTGTGGGAAAGTACCGATATAATGGATTGATGAGTATTAAGTGCTTTAGTTGTTAAATTCCCATTCCAACACATCTCCATCATCTTGATCGTAGATGGTACCTATACAAGTAAATCCATTTCTTTTTAAAATGGTCATAGAGGCATGATTATCTGGAAATGTCCGAGCAGTGATTTTAATGGAGGGGGCTGTTTTAAGTGCTAAGAGGACTAACTTCCGGCAAATTTGGGTGCCTACTCCTCTTCCTTCATAGTTCTTGAATGTTCCATAGGAAATCTCCACTTTGTTGTCCGTTGGCCTCCCCTTATACCCTCCTGCTCCAAGTATCTCATTCGTATCATCGGCTACAAAATAGGCAATCCAAGGTTTATTGAACCCAACTTTTTTATAATGCTCAGTAAAGATTGTTAGCACCCTCACGCATTCAGGAGTAGTGAATTGCTGGTTTTGCGATTCGTTTATGTCTATTGGTAATAGCTTCATCTTCTCACTTAATTAAATTTCAGTTAACGAATCAAATGCTGACACAAACCCATCTCGCTGTAGTGTTAGGAAGGGTGAGTTGTCGTTTTAGCAGGATGCATCTACCCACAACAGCATAGTATATGTTGTAGGAAATGTACAATCACTATCCAAAGGGAGCAAATACTTTGGCTGGCTGTTTAGTAAAGCCTACTAGAGTAACAAAGGCAACTTAGATAACCAAGGGACTGACAAGTACCTGCTAAGGAAGTACAAAGGTATTGCTCTTAGGACTGGACTTTAAACGTTAATGCTGATGAACAAAAACGGACCTGCCACGAACAGATATGCTTCTCCATCCTATTGAATCGGCTCGTGAATAAAAGGCTAAATTCACTGATAGATAAAATAATCAATCACATGAAGTTGGGTTAATGAAATTTTTAGCCACATCCCATTTTACCTTCTCCACATTGGTCTAGTCTATATGAAAGAAAATAAATATATAGTTTTTCCTATTTTAAAATCTTTCTATAATTCCTGTTTATGGTTAGTTTTAGTGTCGGCCTGTAGCTTTTTTAACCTAAATATCTTTTATTAATTCTAGTGGCTACTCCTAAACTACAATTATATCTATTGATTTATCCAGTAGTACATTATAACTGGTAGTTTTCGAGCAATAATTTACATAATTTGCCATAATTGAGTATATATTTGAGCATTCACCTAATTTTTTCCTTGTATATGCACATCCTAAGAGGAAGAATCACATATACTTGTCTGCTGCTAGTATTACCCTTATTGACTGTAGCTCAATCTCCACATTTTTCTTTCCAGCATCTGACTACCAAAAATGGCCTATCCTATAATTATGTAAATTGTTTATTGGAAGACCAGGAAGGATATATATGGGCAGGTACTACGGATGGATTGAACCGGTATGACGGCGCCAGGTTCGTTGTTTTTAAGAATGATCCTACTGACAAACAGTCACTCATTCATAACAATATTATTAGTATCTGTGAAGACAAGGATGGTTACATATGGGCGGCTACTAACAGCGGTATTAGCCGTTACAATAAGACTACCAATACATTTGAAAGCTATTTGCTGGAGCCGGTTGACCCTAAAGACTTTCATTTCAATGCAGTAACCAATATCATCTGTGACCGTAGAGGAACTATCTGGGCTACTTCACTCAATGGCTTTTATGAATTTATACCCTCTCAACGTCAATTTAAAGCTTACAAACACCACCCTGCTAATCTAGTCTCTATTAGTTCCAACTATATTCCCAGAAATTCACTAGTAGAAGATCCATTACAGCCATATCTGTGGGTGGGTACTAAAAATGGCTTAAATTATTTTGACACTGAGCGAAAGATCTTTTTTAATTACCGAAATAACCCGCAACGTCTGCCCATATTTATTAATGACGAAGCATTTCCACTGGCAATAGACAAACAAAACCACCTGGTTTATGGCGATTATCATTTTGATAAACTCGTAACCTTTTCACTGGTTACGCATCAGGTAACGTATGCGGATGATGTGATCATGAATAACTACAAAGGCCGATTCACTAACCTGACCACCTTGTTTTTTGATGCCAGCAACAATATGTGGGCCAACGCCTGGTACGATAATTACATGATCTATTTTAAGGAGGCGGTTACGGGTGCATTATACCCTGTCAAACATGAACAGACGAACCCTTCCAGTATTGGTTCTGATTTTTTTTGGGATGCAATTCAAACAAGAGATGGCACTATTTACATCGGGGGTTTGCATGGCATATCTGTATATAACCCATCGCTGGCATATTATCGGACGTATGAACCATCCAAGCAGTTTCCAAAGCTGGATTCTTATACTGTTTTCCAAACAATGGTAGAAGATGATAATGGTAAACTATGGATAGGCAATGATGGTGAAGGGCTATTTAGTTATGATTTTATAAGTAATACCTATGAGCATTTCTCACTGCCAGGTAGTGGGGAGCATGGCATTCTAACTAATAAAGTTCAGCACATCAGCTATATCAATAAGGAAATATGGGTAAGTACGTTAAAAGGAATCTATATATTTAATCCTGCTAATAAAACCTTTCAGTTGTATAATCCCCTGCCAGCGCATGAAGGTCTTCCCCAATCGGCCATTAACTGGAGTTATCAGGATTGTAAAGGTAATATTTGGTTTAACGTGAACTGGCAATATTTATATAAGTATTCACCTGCGCAGGACACATTCAAAAAATATAATTTTGATGGACAGTTTATTCATGCTTCCCGGACTACCAGGATAAAAACGGTAGATGAGGACAAAAACGGAAACGTATGGTTTGGTACACACTCCGGCAGACTTTACCAGTATACCTTAGAGAATGAGCGTATTACTGGATATACGCTACGGTTCAAACAGGCGTTGGCAAGTGTACAGCATCCCATCAGCGAACTAGAAATTGATGAACAGGGAATAATCTGGATAGCTACGGAAGGAAGTGGCCTTGTCAAATTTGACCCAGCTAGCAAAAAGGTTAGAAGCTGGAGGCAGAGCGATGGCATGGTGCTGGATGTAGTAAAAAGCCTGATTATTGACCCTCAGCAGAGAATATGGATAGGAAGTTTTGAAGGGGCTACTATTTTCGATTTACGCACAGAAACCATTATCAATCCTAAACTGAATTATGGGCAACAGGAGAACAACTTTCGTTCCTGGGGAAAATGTTTATTGCGTAATGGCAACATTGTATATGCCAACTTAAACAATTTTATTGTAATTGATCCCTCAAAGATTACTCATCAACAGGATATGCTTAGACCTGTAGTAAGTGGTATTACTATTTTTGAGAAATTACGGCCATTATATCAGCATATAAGCGCAATAGAGTTATCATATCTAGAAAATTTCTTTACTATAAACTTTTCCTCACTTGCTGCCATTCCGGAGACTGCTATTGAATACGCTTACCAACTGGAAAGTTATGACAGTGACTGGGTAAGTGGTATTAGCAGGAATTTCGCCACATACACCGATGTAAAGGGGGGCAACTATGTATTTAAAGTAAAAGCCCGTTATAAGGATGGTACATGGAGTAAACCTGCCCAGTTACTCCTTCATATTAAGCCGCCTTTCTGGGAGACTTGGTGGTTTAGAACAACTGTTTTTGCAAGCCTTACCTTGCTGATAGCCTATGGTGCTAAAATAAGGGAAAAGCGATTGCTAAAAATAGAGAGGGACAAAATCGAATTACGCGAACGTATTGCCAGCTCTGAGATGAAGGCATTACGTTCACAAATGAATCCCCATTTCTTGTATAATTCACTCAATGCCATCAGGCTATTTGTATTGCAGAATGATAGTGACAATGCCGAAAAATATCTGGTTAAGTTTGCCCGGCTAATGCGTTTAATTTTAGATAATTCCAGGCAGGAATGGGTAAGCTTACCTAGTGAATTACAACAGTTAAAGCTGTATATGGACTTAGAACAACTCCGTTTTAACCATAAATTTGATTACACTATACAAATACCTGATAGTCTTTCACTGGAACAAGTACTCATTCCTCCCATGATTATCCAGCCTTATATTGAAAATGCCATTTTGCATGGGATAGCTCATAAAAAAACTAAAGGACATATACATGTTAGCATTGCCTTGGGAGTGGATTGTCTGAAGTGTATTGTAGAAGATGATGGAGTTGGCCGCAAAATAACACAAGAGATAAAGCGAAAATCAATTCCTTCACATAAAAGTGTTGGCTTGCAGGTAACAGAAGAACGACTTTTGTTGATTAGTCATCATAAAGGCAGAAAGGGCAGTGTTCAAATAGACGATTTATATGATGAAAACAAAGAGCCTTTAGGAACAAAAGTAAGCATTGAGTTGCCTTTTATAGAAGAAAAAGATGGTTTTTTGTCCGGCAAATAACAGTAAGTGTGCCAAGAACCAGCCTTATTTTCATCTAGCGAAGAGTAATAGCTTGGCTAAAAATACTATAATTGTAATATCCCGAATTCATTTGACCGAAGCGCAAATATTCCCACTTGCAGAAAGCTGGTTCTGAGGTAAATTAACGCAGAAGTTGTCCACTAGATGCGGCGGATTTGCTCCATAGAAATTTATAACGTCAGGTGCTATTCTACACATTGTCCGTTACACAAGTAGGAAGAAGTATGCTCAGAAGTCGAGGGCAGTTCTCTAAAACTATGGCTGTTAGGGATGTATTCCTTGTTTGATAAGCTTATTCAAAACTAATGGATCGTTGACCTTTTAGCTAACTCTTAGCTGCATTGCACATATCTTTATTTCATATCTGCATCTTGAAAACAGTATTGTCACTGCTTTCTTTTATGTTGAGTAAATGATTTTTATCTCTATCTGAAAAATAAAGCCTGACAAATTTATTACTGCCAAGTATTGGTACTGAGGCGAGAAAAAAGAGTATTTGCTTTACTAAAATCTTCAGGGTATAGAATAAAAAGTAAGAGATTTTAGGACCTCACTTAGATCGATCAACTTTATTAAAAACGCGTAAAGTATTCCTGATATTTACCCCTGCTTAATTCTTGATTGAAAGCGTCTCCAAGTTCATGAATCTCTTTGATCACTTTTTCATCATGAGCTACATAGGAATCTTCCATTAATAATAAAACTTTTTCTTCTAGCCTATACCATAATTGAATTTTAAAATCTTTGGTAGTAATCTTTATTTTTTGATCCGAATACACTGTTTCGGGCAGTAGATCTGCTCGCTTCAACAGGAGCTGTTTTACTATAAACTCTGCAAAAACTGGCTGTAACTGCTCTTGTACTGGAGATAAGGCAAATACTTTTCCTTCATCTTTAAAATACCCACTCCAATAAGGAAGCTGTTCATGTTTTCTTAGTTGTAACAGGTATTGGCCATTTTTTTCCTTTACCCATTCAAAATAAGTGTTGAACCATTCCCTGCTCTCATAAAAAGGGTTCCTTGAGCGGGTATCTGTCAGATCAAAAGGCACTGTATAACTTTGCTGCGTATAAGCATTACTAACAATCATGGCATACGTATATGTATTATTCGTATCCAGTTTGCTGCCCACAAAAACAAGTGACTTTTTATCAGGAGAAAAAGCTGCTGCTCCGGCTGTAGCCATATAATTGTAACTACAATAATACCCATCAAAATGCCGATCCATTGCAGGGATGGGTTGTTGTTTTAAATCAGCCACGTTCAGTAGCAGGCTTTGATTGACTAACAAAGACTCACCTCCGGATAAGATTTGTACACTATCTCTGCTACTGGCCATTTGAACCCACTCCAATTTACTTGGTTGTCCATTGTCTGCATCTAAAAATTGCAAGCTGGAAAAACCACCCGATTGTGCATTCAAAAGCTCTACTTTCGCCACTCCATCTTGTTCATGAATCAGGTACAAATTCTGGCTGCCGGCAATTAAGGTAGGAGTAGGCGCATCTTTTAAAATATACACTCTCCATAGATGGCTAAATCCTGTATTTTTCTGCAATGGTCCGGAATATTGGATTTCTTTCCCCTGAAACCATACTGAATAAGCTACTTTTGTCTCCTTTATCCTGCGTAAATTTGTATTAAATTTGGTATAAGTAGATGTCACCATCCTAATGGTAAAAGACCCACAAGTAATTTCATCTACTATATCTTTATCTTTCAATGACTTATTGAAAAAATAAAAAGTAGCGAATATCCCAATATAAAAAATTATCAGCAGCATTATTTTCATTATGTATTGAATTAAGCTTTGTACTTATAAGTAAAAAATAGTATCAGTAAGCAGAAAAAGGAATTGAAGCGAAAATCATTCATATATTTTCTCAAGCAGTGCTTGATATATTTCAAGGAAAGAAACGCAAGTACATTTCGTTTTTTGCGGGCGTTTGACTTGGTATTTTGTTTATTCCTCTCAGCATTATATTTTGTATAAGGAGGCTTTTCTTAAATAGTAAGTTAAAAGCCTATAAAAGCATCGGTATTCTAATGGCTATGCCTGGTTGTCCAGGTTACTATAGTGAAGAGTAAAAGCTAGTTTTTGTTACCAATTTTCAATTCTATACAGTTTCAAAGGCCAATGCCCAAAATTACTTGGTGAAATTGTGCATTTGCAAGGGAAGTATTGTATGGAATGATTTCTTACAATTTTGTCAAGAGTAAAAAACAATTAATTCTGTCCGTTTGCCTCCATGCCTTATCCTAATCACATTACCGAAAGATGTGACAATAAGTAATCCTGACAAGTCTTATTCGGAGAGCAGTACATACACCAAAACCAACACTACAGTCAGGAGCGGTAGGCAACCTACCAGACCCGCTATTTTTCCTACGATGGACACCATTGGCCAATGTCTATACAACATAATACTAATTACCAAAGAGATAGCTGCGGCGATTAGAAACAAAAAACAACCGGCATAGCCCCAGCCTCCTTCAAACCGATCGCCATTTGAACTAAGGGTGATAGCAGTTAAGCTGAGCACTAATGAAAGGGTTGAAAGAATAATATATGTATACATAGAAATATAGGTAAAATTAGAGAAGAGGGTATATAGCTTACTTTCATGCTTTTCTTAGGGAACTTTGTAGTAGGTAAGTTCACAATTCCCTTACTTGGTCAAGTAGCATGAGGAAATCAGTAAATGCATTCCGGGGAATTTAGCTCTGTGCACAAAAGTAAAGTAGAAGTGTTAGGTTTGGTTACTTGCAATAGTTCTATCAAGCAAGCTACTAGACCCAGTGAGCAGGTAGCTGATAGAAATAGCATTAGCACCCAAGCATTCCATGGTTGTTTCATTGGATAATTATAAATAGAAATTAGATTTAATGATGCAAATCAAGCGCATAAAAAGGCGTTCTCAAGAAGTAGTCAACCTTAGGGGCTTTTGAGTGCATACTGAGCAGCTCTTTGCTAATAACAAGTAGCCCTTGGATCAGCTATAAATGTTAAGTAGGCTTTCCTCGCTGCAGGGCATATTTTTTCCATTGTTTCCCCTCAACTAGTATTGTGCAAATGCATTGAATGTCTTGTATCGTGTTCGTTTCATATATTGTCTTTGTAGAAGAAGAACTTATAGGCTTCAATTCGTGTGAGCTCAAATCTTTTAAAAATTCCTTTCAGGTAAGGCTGACCAACTCTCCCAGCATTGAGTGAATATCGATCACCAGCCTTTTTCTCTCACAGATATCATTTTAATTTTTTTTTCGGTAAAATACGGATGAAATCACTTCAAGGAGGTTGGCATCCACAACGTTGTTAACTGTTTTTGCTGTGGATAGTAATGTATATAAAAGGGTCATTTGAGCTGTAGTTAATCTTCTGATGCATAAACTTTACCAAAGAAGAAAAGCAATTCGCTTCTGTTAGCCATGGCATATCCTCCTATCTTGTCATGCATTCAATAATTGGCTATTTCATAGGTATATCGGTATTTACTATTTTCCTCATTACAAAGCTTATATTTTGATTTCACGCCTGATTACGTTTGCCTTTGGTAAGCTGTTTTAACTATTTAGTTTAGTCGCAGGTGCAATTTTGGGATGGGTATCTTCTAAATCTTTAAGTAGAGTAGGCTTATACTATAATCAAAAAGGACTACTGTTATAATTTATTATTCTATAAAACAGCTTGTTAACGATACTTTCAATATGTTGTGTTAACTGTTTCTGCATTTGGTTAATTGTTCACTCAAACCTACCAGGTATTTAATCTGATATACTTACAGCATTTCTTGCACTTACCTTTGGCTTGTCAACTAAAAAGTATTACTCACCACCAAGTCAATTCGTACAATGAAATTTATCTATCCAGTTAAAAAAACAATCTTAGCAAGCGCTTTAGTACTCATTTCAATGGCCTGTAACCGGGATGATGATTCTACACCTGCTCCTCTAGAAGCCTCTCCCTGGGAATATGAACATACCGACTGGCAAACACAAGGATACCCAGAATGTGCAGGTAAAGTACAGTCTCCTGTAAATATTGAAACATCGCATACCGTATCTGCAGCATTACATGAAATTAGTTTTGATTATGAAGCATTCCCGTTAACAATTATAGATAATGGATATACGCTTGAAGTGGAGGGCCATGGCCATAATACGATAGAAGTCAACGGAACACAGTATACATTCAAGCAGTTTCACTTTCATCACGAGAGTGAACATAGTATAAATGGAGAAAAAAGTGCCATGGAGCTTCACTTAGTTCATGAAGACTTAGCAACTGGGAATCTAGCCGTTGTTGGGGTTTTTCTTCAGCCTGGCAGCAAGCATGCCCAGTTTGAACAAATATTAGATAACTTGCCCACTCAGAAAAAGAAGGCTTTAGAAACTGACATACCTATCAACCTTCAGGACTGGCTTCCTGCCTCCAAAAATTATTATACCTATGTTGGTTCCCTCACTACGCCTCCTTGCAAGCAAGGCATACAATGGTTTTTGATGAAAGAGCCTGTAAACATTTCAGAGGAACAGATAAACATTTTCGCAAAAAAATATTCAAATAATGCCCGTCCTATTCAATCTTTGAATGGCCGTATTGTGTTCGAAAAGTAAAGAGCGTAATCTTTCCATTCTTAAAACAAAAATAGCCTTATCGTAATTGATAAGGCTATTTTTGTTTTAACGTATATACTGGCATAATTAACATTATTAGCTATACTGATATTAAATTTTCTCCAACTGGTTTAAAAATTCCTGTTTTTTGTTTCTTGAAACAGGAATGTTTTTATTGTTTTCCATAATTACTTCTCCTCCATCGCCACGAATATACTTTTGTACATACTGCAAGTTTATTAGATACCCATGGTGTACCCGGCAAAATCCTTTACTTTCCAACACTTCTTCTACTTCTTTCAATGTTTTAGAAATTAACAGTATTTTGCCATTCCTCATAAAAAAACGGGTATAGCCCCCATCTGATTCACAATAATATATTTCTTCACTTTGAATCATCTGCAATCCTTCCAAAGTAGGCAACGCAATGCGGTGGCCGTTTTTCTGGCGGTGTAGGTACTCAATCAGGTTTTCGATGCGGGGCGATGCTGGCTGAGTAGTGTGTTGCTTTACCCGGCTTACAGCTTGTAGCAGTTCATCTTTATCAATGGGTTTTACTATGTAATCTAAAGCGTTGTGGCGGATAGCTTTAATGGCATACTCATTATAGGCCGTTGTAAAGATTACGTCAAAGGTTCGCTGAAGGCAATTTTCAAGCAAGGTAAATCCGTTCATACCAGGCATTTCTATGTCTAGAAAAACCAGGGATGGCTTGTGTAACTCTATAGCTTTAAGCCCACTTGGGCCATCCTCGCAGCAGGCAACTACTTGCACTGTGGGACAATATTTTTGCAAGAGTAATTCTAACACATTCCGGCAATGTTTTTCATCATCAATAATTATCGCAGTCATATAAAAGGGATTTTCATTGTAAAAGTAATTGTATTACCTGCAGGATTTTCAATATCATCATTTCCTTCCCTGATCTCTACCTGGCCACTAGTTCCATATAATTTATTTATTAATTGCATGTGTTCTTGCATAATAGTCATGCGTTGAGTTTTAATTTCAGTCTGTGCTTCTGAATCATTTAGCGAAGATGTTTTTCCGGCATTCCCATTATCTGAAATTACCAGCACAAAGGTATTATCTTCCTGATAGCAAGTTATCTGCAAGGACAAATTTTCTTTTTGTACTGGCAATAGCCTTTGCCAGATCGCATGCTGCACAAAGGGTTGTAAAATAAATGGGGGGATACGAATAGTATCCAGGTTAATATACTCACTCACTTGTAGGCGCCAAATAAATTTATTTCCACTGCGAATTTGCTCCAACTCTACATACAGCCTCAATGCGTTCAGTTCATTTTTTAAGGATACCCAGTCACTTTGGGCATTTTCAAGTATCTGCCGCATCAACCTGGAAAACTTTGTGAGTAATCTGGAAGCTAATTCTGTATTTTGTTGTAAGATAAAATAGTTGATAGAAGTAAGACTATTAAACATAAAATGCGGATTCAGTTGCATCTGCAATGACAGCAATTTGATTTCCGCCAGGCGTTTTTGCCTTTTGAGAAACTGCTTTTCTATCCGCCTGTTAGTCTGTTCTATTTCTGTGCTTTTTATCTTGATGGCACACATCAATGCAATGTGTGTTAATATTTTTAAATGCTTTGGCCTAAAAAAATTTATTTTGGGGTGTGATGCATAAATTACACCTACTACTTTGCCTTTCCAACTCATTGGAACAATAATCTGAGAATACCTTTCCTGGGTTTGGCCAGTAAAGCGGTTGTCTTTAGTAATATCTTTTACCACTTCAGCTTTGCCACTAAAGGCAGCACTACCCACAATGCCTATACCTAATGGAATTTGTTCCGGATAAAAGCTATGACTTTCTTCAGGCGTTTTTCGTCTTTTATCAACCGGCTGAATAAGTACTTTTTGCTTTTCATTTAGTTGGTATACCACACAATCCAAAAAATGCAAGTGGGTAATACAATTTTCAATTATATCCACTACTACATCTTCCACTGTCCGTTTTTCCATCAGCTTACGGGCAAACAGATTGACTACTCTTTCTATTTCCAGGTTTTGCCTAAGTACTTGCAGTTGTTTGCTTTGGCTGATTATGGTATGTTTCTGTATAGTGCGCATCTTGTTATATCACAAAGAGAGTCGCCTAAAATACCATTGATTGAGCGAATTCTCATCTACGAGTAAATAACTGGTAGTACCTGGTTGATAACTTACGGCTATTTAAAACAAGTCACCATTTTTTGCGACAACTTACCCCCGCTTTTAACTTTGTGATTATGCTTCTTTGCAATTCGCAGCAATCATTCCGCCCCAGACAATTAGTAAATTTCTACCGGAATCTGAATTTCAACTCTTGTGCCAGCGGCTTCTCCGGTACTGGCTACTAAATCGATAATATGTAGGGATACTTTATCAGCCATTCCTTCATTAATAATTTCTAACCGCTCTTTATTTACAATCATCCCTCTGGATTTGTGCAAATTCGCTTTTAGCCTTTTTAGCTCAGCCGCTTTTTCTCTGCCCACTCCATCATCTTCAATCACACATAACAAGTGTTTTTCACGTTTTTCAATGATTAAGGCTACATTGCCTTTCGCTTCCTTATGCGTGATGCCATGCACAATGGCATTCTCCAGGTAAGGCTGCAAAAGTAGAGTTGGAATTTGCGTTCTATACGCATCAATGGATTTGTCTACCTGGATCTGGTAATCGAATCTGTCATGAAATCTTAGCTTTTCTAATTGCAGGTAGTATTCCAGGAAAACGATTTCATCATGCAGGCACAGCTGGCGATTATGTGCATTCTCTAAAATCTGCCGGATGAGCTTAGAAAATTTGGTAAGATACGCTAGGGAAGATTCACCATCATTTATAAGAATAAAATGTTGAATAGCAGATAAAGAATTAAAAATAAAATGAGGGTCCATTTGCGCTTTTAAGGCTTGTAACCTTAACTGCTTATTAAAAAACTCGATCTGTTTCTTCTGATCGTTTATCTCTTGGTTTTGTATAGACAGCAGCTTATTGGATTTTTTCTTTAGCTGATACCTGTTCAAAGTCACCCCGGATATAATCATTAAAAAAGCTAAACCTGCCAGAGAAAAATAATTAATCAGTTTTTGTTTATTAAAGGCAAGAGTTTGGATTTGCCTGTCTCTTTTTATGAGATCAATTTCAGATTGTTTCTTGGCTATATCAAAGGAAGCTTGTAAGTCGGCTATTTTCTTTGAATTTTCTTCATTATACACTGAGTCCTTTGTCTGATGGTAGATTGTTTTATACGAATACGCCTTTTTAAAATCTCCCATATCCGCATAAACATCGGAAAGACCCTGGTAGATACTGAGCAAGGTAGGCTTAAGATTATTACTTTTGGCCATACTCGTGGCAAAATTGTAATGATAAACAGATTGCTCATACTTTTTCAAATTCCTGTAAGCCTCACCAAGGCCTATATGGGAAGTAAGTAAAAATTTTTCGCTAATTAATTTCTCATTCAACTTAATGGCTTCTACATAGTAAGTTACGGCTTGTGAAGGCTTACTCATCTTTAGTCCACAATACCCCAGAAAATTAATAGACAGGATCATTCCTTTTTTATTATCTATCTTTTTAAATAAGTCTAGCGCCTTTATATATTGCTCTCTGGCTTTTTCATATTGCTTCTGGTCAAAATACAGGGAGCCTATATTAGAAATTGTTCCTGCTATATTTGGTAAATCTTTTACTTGTTGAAAAATAGCTAAAGCTTGCGTAAAGTATTGCAGTGATTTTTCGAACCTCTTCTCTTTCTGGTGGATGATTGCAATGGAATTCAGCATATGTGCCTGCCTTCCCTTTTCGCCTGCTTTTTCGTAGAATGTTAATCCATTGAGAAAATAGTTCATGGCTTGTGGAAAATCCCCTTCTTCGCTATGCAGTATCCCTATATTATAGTAAGCATCAGCTATCCCTTTCAAATTTTTATACTTTTTGGATAAGGTAAGCGAAAGCATATATTTTTCACGTGCTAACCCGTATTCTCCTTTTTGCCAGTGGTATATTCCTAATCCCAGTAAGGGCCGCATTTTCCCTTTTTCAAAATTAATATCTTCCGCAAGTTGAAAAGCCGCCTGATTGTATTTTAATAAACTATCCAAAGAAGAAGACCAGTAAAAATACCCTATCTCCGTTAAGGCTGTTATTCGCACAGTATCACTTTTCGTAGTCAGGAGCACATTTCTTAGTGAATCTATTTTGTCAAAAGAATAAGCAGTAGAAGTTAGCAGTAACAAAGATATCTGGAAGAAAAATAGATAAAAATGGCGCATTGATGAAGCTATTGCAGGTATACAATATTATAGATATTCATGTATTGTGGTAAGAATTATTTATGTGTCATCTGAATAAAAGTAACCCTCTAAAAATAGCATATTTCGTATTTAGCATACAAAAACAAGATTGCCCTTAGTAGGCTGGCTAATGGAAAAAAATAGAGCTATAGTAATGGAGAAAGGCAGAATATAAAATACAGCTGGAAGTGAATTTGTACTTATACAAATTCACTTCCAGCTGTAAATATACTTGTAAAAGGAACCTGTGGAAGGACTCTTTCCATCCAGGATAAATTACCGAGTAATAATGATTTTTGTGTGTTGACTTTTATTAAAAGAAGAGAGTTTGGCAATATACATACCTGGTTCTAATCTACTAGCAGCCATTTCTAGTTGATAATTTCTTCCACCTTCCGCCTCCCCTTCAAATAGTGTTGCTACCAGGTGTCCGCTTAAATCATATACTTGTAAGGAAGCTTTTCCGGTGAGAGCAAGTGCAAACTGAAAGGTTACTTTCTCTTGTGCCGGCACAGGGTAGGCCAGTAACTGGGATAAATCTTCTTCTGTATTTGGGTTTATTTGTGTACTAACTTCCTGAGCAAAATCCACTTTCGCATTGCTTGGAGTGGCTACTTTATAAATTTCAATACCAGACAGATTAGCTTCTCCTCCATTTGTGCTTACCTGAATAGTCCCATCGCTGATGGTTTTAGTAAAAGGCCCTAATTTTCTCCAGTTTCCCTGAACAGGCTCATTAGGTGCATTCACAACAAAATCTTTTTTCACTACTGTTCCTTCAAGTACCACATTATAGGTGGGCGCCGTTATCATTTTTGTATCTTCCCATACATACAGATATATATCGTAGGTGCCATTAGGTACCGTTTTTATCGTAACACTTGGACTAGTTCCATAAATAGACGAGCGGATCATAGTAGCTCTGTTGGCATCTGTAGAGTAGAATAAAGCAATATTCTGGTTAGCAAATGTATTGCCAGTGTAAGCGTAATTTGGTGCTGTTTTCCCTTCCCAGTTGTTTCCATCTATGGTAATCGCATTTCCATTCAGATTAATAGCTCTGTAAAAAGAGGTAGCCCAGGTAGTTGTATTGGCATATATATTAGCTGAACTTTCTGTGCCATTGACGGCTCTTATCTGATAGAAATAATTTGTGCCTGCTTTCAGAGAATTATCTGAGAAAGTAGTAGTATTGGCAGGGAGCACTTTTATTGCCTTGTAAGTTGTATTAATTTCTTTTCGCTCCAGAATATATTCTTTCTCATTTGCTCCATCCACCCAAGCCAGATTTATTTGATGTGGGCCTACAGCTGTTGCCTGAAAGTTGGATGGCGCAGTAGGTTTAACAGGGGCACTTATCTTTACTGTGTATGTACCCCCTGAATTTAGTGTTTTAGCTCCAAAGACGGCATTGGCTGTGCCGTAACCACTGAAAATAATATGATTATTTTTGTCTATTCCCATGCTATGAGCATCATTGTCAGAAACTCCACCTCCTGCCATGGTCTCTACTACTTGTCCGGAGAGAGTATATCTTATAATAGCTATATCTTTATTAGACACCCCACCAGTGGAATTCAGCTTTTTAAGATTAAATGGGCCATAGGCTATAGCCGTTCCTAGAAAACCACCAGCAACATATAGTTTACCAGTATTATCTTTTGCTATACTTGTCAGGTCATCTGTTCCGCTGCCAGATAAATTACTGGCCCAAGCATATAGTCCTGCATAGGTATATTTTACTAAGAACCCGTCTTTCTGCCCACCATGTGTTACTTTTTTTATAGCATTGCTTGTACCCTTATAGTTATGATAAAAAGCCATATTGCTACTATAATAACTACCCGAAACATAAATACTTCCATCGGTATCCACTAATATATCGTTGCCCATTTCCAGGCTCGAACCTCCGGCTTTATTTGCCCACAAAAAGTTGAGAGAAGCATTGTACTTTACAATAAACATATCTGAATCACCCAGTCCTTGCACATCATTTGTCTTCATAAGTGTCCAATTCTGGTAATTATTACTGTAGAAGGTAAGGTTATGAGTAAAACCACCAGTAACATATATATTTCCCCATGGGTCTACATCAATGGCTTTTCCATAATCATCCCCTCTGCCGGTTCCTACTTGTTTAGCCCAGTCTACTTTAGTTACATCAGTCAAGTCATCAGTATGATATTTGGCAATGAATGCATCTCTATAGCCTCCATCAGCCACTACTTTAATCGTATTGTATATCTGGTTATTTATCGTATACCCATTAAAAGTCGCTTCTTTGGTAAAATAGCCTGTTAAGTACGTACTTCCTTTATATGTTTTAATATCAAAGCCTTCATCATTTCCAATCCCTCCTGCTTGGATGAAATAAGTAAGTGATCCGGTGCCTACATAATATTTGGCAATAAAAATATCGCTTCCACCTTTGCTCTTAATAGTTTTAGAAAGAAAACTCTCACAATTAATCTCATCCGGGCTGCCTGCATTCGGATTTCCAGCTCTAAAATTATCAGCAGTGATAGATTGTTTAAATGATCCGGTTATATAGAGATGATCTGTTGAAGCATCATAGCTGATATTACCGAGCATATCATCTTCAGAGCCAGCAATCCGTTTTGACCAATAAGGTTCTCCTGTTTGGCCATTATAATAGGTAACGAAGATATCCTGCTTTCCGGCAGCACAATGATAAAAGTTACCTATGGTTAACGCGGATTTATACTGACCGGCCACAAAATAATTTCCATTCGGAGTTACCTGTATTCTGGTATTGCTATATTGACCGGTGATTTTTCTTGCCCATTCAAAGCTCTGAGCATTTACGGCCGCAAGTCCTGAAAAAAGCAAACAAAAGGTTAAAAAACTACTATGCATTATTTTACCAGCAGCAGATACACTGCTTTGCCATTTATCCTGAAATAAATCCAGGTGAAGCTTTATGACAGGTAAAGATAGATTTGGTTTGCCTAGCCATTTCAACATTTGACAGATAGAAGCTTGCAAATAAGTAGATGATTTCATGATTTGATAAAAATTAAACTATAGACAGTAGTGGGTTTGTTAGTGAGCTAGATTTACCTAATCAAATGAATATGAATAAGGGTAAGCATTGTTAGGGAATGTAAAGTCTGACAAATACAATGTGCTGAGTCAAAAGTATTACTTAGACCTTATGGATGGTAGCTCTCTTTTATAACTTACAGGTTTGGGCTAATAACTTGCGGCAAATGAGGAATAGTGAGAGATAAGCTGTCTGCAATACAGTATTTACCAAAACTATACAGCAAGCTCACATAGTATTAATGACTGAGTGAAATAAAGGTTGATTGCCACGAGTTAACATGACACTTTTCATATTCCTTATCTTTAATTCGAGGATTGCTCTTCCATAGTAATTTCTACCTTTTAAGATTGCGTTTTATCCCCTGCCAAACTTAGTATCAATAGAACTTATCCTCCGTTCATTTCTTTGATTGGGTAACAACAAGCTTTCTCTATCTAGTACAATTGAGAGCCAGTAATACAGTCTATACGCTTAAGTCATCTGCCTTTAAAATTATCTTTATAGTGCGGTTCGGCTACTTTTATCAATGTTTTTCCTACCCAATGATTATAAAATCCGGAAAATTCAACGACTAGCAGCAAATGAGTTATTACAAATGCAGCATTCAAGTCTACATGTTAGTCTGTCTTGCTCATACTAACTTAAGCTAGGAAAACCAACAGTTTTTCAATCAGAGACACCCTTTAGTTAGTTGTTAGTTACCCGCTGTTTACCGGCAGTTATTTACTCAATGACGTTCGTTATGGGTTGGAGTTTAAGGCTATAAGGCTGCCACCCTACATTTGTGTCAGTACTTTTCGATTTCTACCTACCTAATCAATGAAAATTTTGAAGCTTTAAAAACTCTTTAATTTTAATTCAATCTTTTAAAAACAATTCTAAACAACCATTTTAAATAATTTAACTCTATGAAACGCAACGCGACTGCCATTTGGAATGGCTCCATCAAAGAAGGAAAAGGGCATATTACTACCCAAAGCAATACACTTAAACAAACCCCATACTCATTCGATAGCCGTTTTGCCGAAGGTGCAGGCACCAATCCCGAAGAACTCATGGCCGCTGCGCACGCTGGTTGCTTCACTATGAAACTGAGCTTGGACTTAACTACTGCCGGTTTTAAACCCGCCAGCCTGGTAACTACTGCCACTATCACCCTAGATAATGGCGTAATTACCCGTTCGGATTTAATGTTGAAAGCCAGTATTCCAGGCATAAGTGAGCAACAATTTCAGCAAATTGCTTCCGGAGCCAAAGCGGAATGTCCTGTAAGCAAGGCCTATAACCTGGACATCTTTTTACAAGCATCGTTGGTGTAGGTGTTTTCGATTGTGGTGTAAAGATGATTTCTATTTAACAAATCTTCTTTACACCACAATTACTAGTATTCTAAAAAACTTTCGTCTGTTTTGAGCTTGATTTTAGCATAATACTATCTATCAATTGGAGTATCAATGAACGAACTTTCAAAATATTGAGCCGGAGAGAAACACATTTCTATCCATGCTATATCTTGATTATGGAAAGTAATTTGCTATCTCTATTTACTGGTATGCTTATTCGATTTTGATCTACTAGTATTGTAATAGACTTATTCTCTAGAGAATATTGTAGATGCATTACTAAAGTTGGAATTAGAAAAAACAGGAAGCAGCTTATTAGAAATTTAAGATTAACAAACTGATCATTTATCGAAAATCATATAACACAAAGATTATCATTTTAAAGTATGTCTCGGCCAATTGAAACTCGTATTTATACGGATTTTCATTAGATTTTACTCTCCGTAAAAAACATGAGTCGATAGCAATACGTATTTTGAGCATTAGTTATAATTGAACAGATACGTAACTTTTAACTTATTTAGCTGTGTGGATTGTGAGAGTAACCAGTAGCAGTGGGGTATTTGCAGTCATCCTTCGTGAGGAGTTTAAGGAGGTTGCTTATCATGTGTATATGCGATTTGTTGCAGATGCCCAAACAGATGATACAACAGTGGAACTGCTCGATGAAGAGTTCAGCATTATCGATACTTATTCCCGGTCTTCTCATATAAAGAGGGCTTCTCATTAATTTTTTACTTTATGATTTTCCTGATCATAAGGAAGATGAGTAGGATGGATTTTAGAAAGGGCTTAGTTTTAGCGTATAACAATAAAAAATTTAAAGATTTTTTCCTGATATACTGTATGCATCCAGCCTATGAAAAAATTATACAAAACGCTCGTAGTAGATGATGATACCAGTCTGTTCCTGACTAAAATTATACTAGATGCAGCAGGAATTGCCCAAAGCGTGTACACAGCCGAACATGGCAGGCAGGCGCTGGAAATGATTGAACGAAGCTGTATGAACGATTACCAGGGAGAGGATGCTTGTTGCCCAGAGCTTATTCTGCTTGATATTAATATGCCGGTTATGAACGGGTTTGAATTTTTAGAAGCCCTCCATGAAAGATGGGGGCTTAATCCGGAAATCACGAAAATATTTTTGCTAACTAGTTCTACAAATTCAAGAGATGTAGAAAAAGCAAGCCAATACCCCTTAACCGGTTATCTGGAAAAACCACTCACGCTAGAGAAACTAATTAAACTTGGGCTATAATCCTAACTGAACTATAACGAGCTCATTTTATAGCTCGCTGCAAGGAATTGCTGGGTAACGGTTATTGATGGTCAACAAAACAAGCATTTATAGCCGGAAAAAATGTTAGCAGATAAGCCTTTCCGTTAAAATCTACTTACCTCCTGTCTGCCTAGTAAGGCTATGCAGTTTTATCGTTTATTTCCTCTGTTACTCCTCTAAAATTCATACTAATATCTATAGAAACAATAATTTCTATAGCTGTCAAAAATTGAGTAAAGTCAAAGGGCTTTACAATATAACAATTGGCATTTCCTTCATAGGTATCTTTGATATCTCTCTCATGGCAGGAAGTAGTCAACATGATTACAGGTATATCTTTTAACGCTCGGTCTTCCCGCATCTCCCGCAGTACGTCTATACCGCTTTTTTTAGGCATATGTATATCTAGAATAACAACATCTGGCGAAATAGCTGTACTAAACTTTCCTTCTTTAGAAAGATACGTTAAGGCATCCTCGCCATTGTGCACTACATGCAGACAAATGTCTAGATGCCCGTTTTTAAGTGCTTCTTGCGTCAACCGCACATCTGCTAAATTATCTTCGGCTAATAATATATGTAAAGGTTTCATAAGCTATCCACGTGTAAATAGGAATGCAATTTATCTGCTGCTGTAAAGAAGTAAAAGTCTTTGAATGGGTAAAATTTGTTTGATTTACAATGTTTTCTATATAAAGAATCGCATCTTAAAAGTTATAGCAAGCGCTGACCAACAGAAATTTCTTCTAATGAAGTTTCTGCTGTTTGCTGCTCCAGATAATCAATCACCTGGCCAATTTCTTTGAAGTTTAAGGCATCTTCTTCGGAAATCGAAATCTTAAAGCGAGTTTCCAGTTCAACTATCCACTCAATGGTATCCAAAGAATCCATACCCAAATCTTCCCGAAAGCGGGCCTCTCGAGGTAGTTTATCCTGGTGAATGCCAAACAGATGTTGAATACTTGCTTTTAGTTCGTTTTCAATGGTTCTCATAGCCTAATTGTTTTGTAGAAAGTGGGTGTAAGTAGATGATAAAGAGATAATAGTATCCAATCTATTTTACAATGTTTACCCGTATTTTTTACTCTTCTCTCCAGCTCTTTCTTTGCCTGGTGAGGCATTCAACTAATAACTTAGCGGTTACATGCTTGTTCGCAGTGCTGAAAAAAGGGGTGTAATTTATTTTTAACCAATTCCTCAGTGAAAGGCTTTATAAGAAAATCGGCTATACATGTATAGTTGTTTGCTTTTTCTACATCTCTAGGGTAGGCAGAGCAGGTAAGAATAAAAACAGTACTTGAGGTAATAGAATTCTCTAGCAAACATTGGTAATGTTCTATAAAATACCATCCGTCTTTCTGAGGCAAATACAAATCCAGTAAAATAAATGCCGGAGTAATCTGAGCTTGGTTTTTTGCTTTCCAAAGTGCCAGCAAGGCTGCATCTGCCGTAGGGAAGCAGATCACCTGAAAGGCAGGATCAACATTTTCCAGAATACTCTTTACAAGAAAGTAATTTACCTCATCATCATCAATCAGGTATACTAAGGGGTTGAAAGCCATAGATATCACTTTAACACTTTAAAAGTTTAAACAAGCGTACTTATTCACATGTGAATAAGTACGCTTGTTTTCTACTACAAAAATAAGTGGAAAGATTTACCGCAGCACAGGTACAAATACTTCTTTTACGTAGGAAAAATACTCGTTTTTAGGTACGAGATACTGGTTTGTGTGTATAACTGCTTGTTGTTTAACAGCTTGAAATACAAACATAAAAAGTAAAATAGAAAATATAAGCTACTATCTATTCCCTGACACTAGGGATGTAGTGTGAGCTACCCCTTGATTCTTGATTGTAGAGTTCCTGAATATCCGTAGAATTATTTCTATTTTTCCTCATACTTTCTACCTTGTGCTTCTACTAACAAGGAATTTGATTCCATATGTACACATTGGCAGTCAATAGCATACGTCAGAAAGTATCAACTTTGTTCTATGAAGCATTATTCAAACTATATGGCAGCATTCGCTCCTTCCCATCAGTTGCTGCAAGCAATTTTTGATGCTTCCCTAAGCTCAACAGTGGAATGAAGAGTTAAGTGAAGGCTATTGGACCGAGCAACTATTTCATATTTAAGGCATGGAACCCTATTCAGTAAAGGTAACACCAGAGCTAATAGCCAATACGATCCACCCGGAAGATAAAGAGAAATTTAGAAGAACATTAGGTAAGGTAAAAACTACCCTAGAACATAACGCAAAAAAGAAGGACGCATAGCATCCTTCTTTTCCTGAATAATTAACTGGAATCATTTGATTTAGTAGCAAAACCATCTATGATTAATTTACACAAACCTACCCTTACATAAACCCTATGTGTAAACAATATTATCTATGCCAGCAGCTGAATAGACGCATTATGCAAGGCAAAAGATATACTGATTTTGCTAAATAGGTATTAGCCGATAGCACCTGCTACTTGTACCTAGAAAGTGCCTAGCGTTTTGCTTGATCTTATTTAGTAAGCTTCTCTTACTTTATACGTAGCTGATTTACAGTATATTTTTCGCTAAAATTCCGTATTTCTGCTCTCCCATACTTCTAATTAGTTTTCTACCTTTATAATAGTTGTAATCAACTATAAATCAAGGATATGTCTGAGTTAGAAAAAGTGAATGCCTTATGCACGGAAAGGCAGACTATTCTTCAGCGTCTTTCTCTATCCATGGAAGAAAGCAAACGTTTAATGGAAAAGAACAAGCAAATCATGAGTAAATCAGCTAGCTTACAAAAAAAAGCTGCTTATCAGCTAAATCATACATTTCATTTCTAGGTATCAAATAAAGTTTGCTACATTTCAGTAAAAAGCCTTTCCTTTAGAAGGGCTTTTTCTTCAAATCCAAGCATAATCAGGCTAAGCTTACAAGGCATAGGATGTATATACTAGAACCGTTTATTATATACACTTTAAAATGAACTTGCAACACATCACTAAGCAAAAGTCAAGCTGCATTTCGACGAGAATTTAATAGTATTTCATATTCATTTGGTGTGAAGTAACCGAGTGATGCCTAAATACGCTTTCTGTGGTACCAGATTTCAACAAACTCAAAAACTGCCAATCCTACCCCTGCGCTAGAGGCTGACTCCATAGGATGTATTAACTCAGATTTTAACGTTCTAAAAAACTTTTTGTCAAAGCGTTCTCTGCTTCGCGGAGTTGCTTTTTTAACCTAGCTATTTCGGCCTATTCGGCAGTTAAAGAAGGCGTGCCATGTGCTGTGAAACTTTCTTCTTTTTGCTGCTAGCATTCCCGCTTCCAGCGGTTGAGCAACTCATTTGGCAGACTAAGTTCCTTTACTACTACCTATGGTAGGTTTTCCAGACAAGTACAGCTCAATGTCATTCCTTTGAATTTTTTATTAAATCTTCTTTTTGACGTGTTCGTTAAGATAAGTATTCTCGTTTAACTTCCTGTCCAATTAAGGGTAGCAGGCTTAATGCCAAGTGTTGCACTTTTAGAAGAATAAGATGAGTATCTGTTAAATCCTACGTATCAGCTTAGCTTAGCAAGCCATTCTTTGCTGCATACCGGATAAGGGTTGCTGTGTTATTGCAGCCTGTCTTCTGCAAAAGGTTTTGCCGGTGCGATTCTACGGTTCGCCTGCTGGTAAAGGTCATATCGGCAATCTGCCCATTGGTATAGCCTTGGGCAATCAGTTGCAGCACCTCCATTTCTCTTTTCGATAAAGAGTCAAGAAGAGGTAGACCTTGCCCGGCAGCCATCCCGGCAGATGCAGATGGTGTAGTTGTATGGCCTTCTTTGTGCAAGAGTAGTTTGGTGAGCTCTGAACTAAAATATTCCTCTCCTTCAGCTACCGTCCGGATAGCCAGCAGCAGCTGTTTGCCTCCGGTTACTTTTAGCACATAGCCATTGGCTCCGGCTTCCAGAGACTCTTTGACAAATTTTTCATTATCTGCCATGGTCAGCATAATTACTTTTACCTCTGGAAATAATCCTTTGAGTTGTAGGGTAGTCTCTATGCCATTGCCGTCCGGCATATCAATGTCCATTAGCACTACATCGGCATAGTTTGTTTCAAGAAAGCGTAGCACCTCCTTTCCTGTGGCTGCTTCTCCTACAATTTCTATATCATCGGCCATTTGCCTCAATACTGTCTTGAGTCCTTCCCGAACCAGCTTATGGTCATCGGCTATGAGTAGTTTAATCATCGTCTTTTCCCTTTTACTACGTAGGTATCTTTCGGTTTACCTCCTACAGGTGCAGAAAAAATACGTATAGGTGGTAGCATACATACGTTGATAGCAGGGAGAAAGGATACAGCTATTCTCTTTTTTATACGAGTGCTCCTTTCTTCCTTCTTTCTCTTTTGCTGCCAGAGGTAGATTGTTGCTAGCTTCCTTCCACTGGCAGATGGATTGTGATGGTGGTCCCCTTTCCGGGTTTGCTTTGTATCCGGAAGGTTCCATTGAGCAGCTTCACCCGGTCCTGGATGCTTGGCAGGCCCAAACCATTGCTTGCCTCTTTTCCCCGCTGCTTGGTTAGCTTATCCGCTTCAAAGCCTTTGCCGTTATCGCTTGCTTGGAGCAGGATCTTCCCATCCGTTTTGCGCAGCAGTAGGCTCGCCTCACTGGCCTCTGCATGTTTAAGGATGTTATTAACCAGCTCCTGGCTTATGCGGAATAAAGCAATCTCCAGATAAGGGCCTAGCTGGCCGATTCCTTCTATGTGGCAATGAAGCTGAATAGAATCCGCCTGTAAATATTTACAGAAATCCTTAATGGCTACCTCGAGGCCAAAGTCTTTCAGTAATATTGGTACCATCTCATGAGATACTCGCCGGGTTTCTTTGATAGCACTGATCAGCAACTCCTGGCTAGTGGCTAAGGCTTGCTTAACGCTTTCCTTCTTATCCGGCAAAGGCTCTACCTCCACCAGGTCCAAGTGGAGTTTGGTGGCATACAGTATCTGTCCTACCCCATTATGCAAGGATTCAGATGTGCGCCTTTTCTCCTCTTCCTGTGCCTCCAGGATGGCATTCATCAGCTTTTTCTGCTGCTCAAGCCGCATCGTGAGATTTTCGCTTTCTAAGCGTTTCATTTCACTGATATCTACATCTACTCCTAACATCCTAGTGGCTTGTTGTGCCTCATTATAGAGCACAATGGCTTGAATCTTTAAGCTAAGAACCTCTCCCCGGACTTGAATGCGCAAGGTTTCTTTCAAGGGGCCTTTGCCTTCACGAATGGCAGAAATGAGATTCTGGGCAATGGGCTTATCTTCATCGATCACATAAGCTAAGTAGGATTCTAAGTGTACAGGGCTGCCCAATGGCAAATCAAACAGGCGATACATGCCTTCTGACCAATAGAAAGTGCCACTAGCTAGGTCATACTCCCAGCTTCCCAGGCAGGCTACTTCTTCCGATTGCTTGAGTGTCTGATAATTTTTTAGGAGTTGCTCCTCTGCTTTTTTGCGTTCGGTTATATCCAGGTTAGTGGCGACCAGGCCATCTTCTAATTTTACGAACATAGACGCGTACCATTTATTAAGGTTTTGGTGGGGGAAGTAATATTCTATCTGGCTGGGCTCACCCGTGTCCATTACCTTCAGCATAATGTCAAATAAACCTACCTGTTTGATACCTGGGAATTCTACCGAATATAATTTCCCAACCATATCAGTACGGCCTGTTTCCCGCTCCAGTTCTTTGTTTACTAACAGTATCTGAAAGTCAGTAATATTACTTTTTTCGTCCCGTACGGCTTTCAAAACAGCTAAGCCAAGCAGGGTGGTATCGAAAATAGATTTCAGTATGTCGCGGCTTTCGCGTAAAGCCTGCGTTCGTTCGGCAACCTGCTTTTCAAGTAAGGTTGTAAATTCTTTGAGCTGTTCTTCTGCTCTTTTGCGCGTGGTAATATTGCTCCATGCTCCAAACCATTCACGAATATCTCCTTTCGCGTTTAAGACGGGTATGGCCCTTGAATATACCCAACCTATCGCACCATTGGCATCAAACACCTGGTGTTCGAGTTCAAAAATAGCCTTATTTTCAATGGCTTTCTCAATGGCTTTTGTTACCCTCTCCCGTTCGTGGTCCGGAATATAATCTTCCATCCAGGAATTCTTAGCATGACTTGTATCAGCCAGATAACTCTTACCTTCCAGGTTGTACATCTGCTTCCAATCGGCACTCATTTTATACACCGAATCAGAGGTGGCTGTAATAAGCAGGCGGAATTCCTCTTCGCTTTTGCGCAGGGCTTCTTCTGCTTCTTTTCGGTCGGTTATATCTATAGCTACACCAGGCATTTTTATTGGCTGCGGAGGGTTGCCTTCGAAGTAGACTTGCGCTGTAACATGTAACCAATGCAGGGAGCCGTCAGGATGAACGACCCGGAAGTCTGTATCAAGTCTGCCATTACCGGCCGGGTCAATAGCCGCCATAACCTCCTTCACGTGACGTTCCCGGTCATCCTCGTGAATGATATGTGCCATCGATTCGGCAAGATTCAATGTGCCGTGAGGCGGTAATCCAAACAAAGAGAGCATTTGTTCATCTGGCTCGCTACGGTCTTCTACCGGATAATACATGTATGTACCGATTTTGCCGGCAGTGGTTGCCAGCTGTAGCCGTTCTTCACTTACCCGCAAAGCTTGTTCTGCTTTTGCTCTTTCAAATGCTGACCAGATGCGATCAGCAGCTTCTTTCATAATAGCAAGTTCATGCGCTGCCCAGTTCCGAGGTTTGCCCGAGTGCGCTACCAGATTGCATACCCATTGATTATTTTTAATTAAAGGTAAGGTAACAAATGCTCCTACCTTTATACTACGGCAAGCCTGCTTTTCCGCCTCAGTCAGCTTGCTATCCCTTTCCACATCAGGCTGGATGTAGGTTATCCCTTTTTGTAAATCCCTTACCATTTCTTTAAACGGTTCCATAGGTAAGCTTCCAAGAACTGAAGAAAAGCCTGGTTTCAAATAATTTACACGGGTAGTATAGGTGGTCACCTCCGGATCAATTTCATTGTAAACAACCCGGTCGAGGTTAAGGTATTCTCCAACACTTTTCAGCCCTTCTTCCAGCACCTGCAAGGGATCGTTAATAGATCGTAAAGTATCCGCTAAGAGGAGTAGATGCGTAGTCCGTTCTTCACTTTGTCGCAAAACCTCTTCTGCTTTTTTGCGTTCGGTGATGTCCGCCAGCACACCAGACATCCACGTGGCCGCAGTCGGGTTTCCCGCAAACAGGGTTTTGGCAATGATTGACATCCACCGCTCACTGTCCGAGCGCCGGATGCGGAATTCCAGGTGTAGGGTGCCGGGGCCTGAGGGGTCGGTGGCGGATTGAACTGCCGCAATGTACTTGGGACCGTCTTCCGGATGGAACGTCGCCAGTGCTTCGGCAAGGGTGACTTTTGTGTCCGCAGGCAAGCCGAAGTGGGCAAGGGCACGTGCGTCTGCCTCGGTTCGATCCTCGGCTACATGCCAGGTAAACGTACCCAGGTCAGCGGCGCTCAGCGCTAGTTGGAGCCGGGCTTCGCTGTCGCGCAAAGCTTCTTCGGCTTTGGCTCTTTCTATGCGAATGTAAATCTTGGCGGCAAGCTCCTCGAGCAGTTCCAGTTCATCACGCCGCCACTCGCCCGCTTCCGCCCGGCCTACCGTGAGCAGAAAGCGCCACCGCCCTCCTTCCAGGTGCGGCACATCTACCCGCGAACCAAGGTCGAGCGTTATCAGGGCGTGCAGGGAATCTTGCACCATTGGACTGTCCGCTGCCGTGCTGATCACCGCGGGTTTTCCGGCGTGGAAATGCCGCCGGCCTTTCTCGGTGAAGGTTTCCGCCAAGTGGTGAAAACCCATCCGGCTTGGCAGGCTTTCATCCGGCCGGTATTCGTAGATCACCTCCACCTGGTCGTTTTCTTCATCCACCAGCGAAAAGAGACAGCCAGAAAGCTGCAGGTAATTGGTCAGCTGCTGTCCGACCGGCTCCATTACCTTAGGCACGGTTAATAAGGGAGCGAAGTCCAGGTTGATTTTTGCCAGAAATGCCAGGTTAGCCTCCCGCCGTTTTCGTTCACTGACATCGCGGGCAATAGTAGAGATGCCAATAATCTCTCCCGAAGTATCAAGCACCGGCGACATCACGATCTCTAAGTGTATTGGATGGCCATCTTTCTTATGCCTGACTGTATCAAACACGGCTACTTCCCGGCTCTGCTCGATGGCATCCACATAGTTTACAATGATAGAAAAATCTTCGGGATGCGTGAGCATGGTCAGATTCTTACCAATCGCTTCCTGGGCAGTATATCCATATAAATATTCGGCAGCTTTATTCCAAGAGGTAATCTTCCGTTGAAAGTCAATAGTGATTACGGAGTCGTTGGAGGTTTCCACAATAGAAGCCAGAAAGAACTTCGCCTCTTGGGCTTTCTTTTGCTCTGTCAGGTCGCGCATGATTTGCACAAAGCCTATGGTCTCCCCATTTTCATCGCGTAAGGGTTGGGTATGCCCGGAACCCCAGAACCTTGAACCGTCCTTGCGCAAATGCCAGCGCTCATTTACGGCTCGCCCTTCTTTTTTTGCCGTCTCAACTTCCCACTCGGGTACCCCTTGTTTTCGGTCTTCGGGTACAAAAACAATGTCTCCAGATTTGCCAATCATTTCGGCTTCACTATAACCAAAAATAAGATGAGCACCATTGCTCCAGCTTATTACCCTTCTTTCCGTATCAATCGTATAGATGGCATACTCCCTGGCACTCTCAATCAACAGGCGCAAGCGCTCTTCTGACTGACGCATGGCTTCTTCGGCTTGCTTGCGTTCGGTGATGTCAAAAAAGGTAATCACCACTCCATTGATCCGGTCTTCCGCCGTGCGGTAGGGTAATAGGCGCATCATAAAAGCGCGATGATCGGTGGTAGTTACCTCCCGTTCTATACTTGTTAGTTTTTCCAGTACCGCTTCAGCGTCGGGCAGCAAATGGGCGTATTCCAGCCGGTGGGTAATATCGGAAATGGGACGGCCGTAGTCGGAGGGGATCAGGTTAAAAAGTTGCCGCGCCGCCGGAGTATATAACCGGATACACAGCGCCCGGTCCAGGAAAATAGTAGCTACATCGGCCGAGTTGATCAGGTTTTGAAGATTGTTGCCCGTAAGGCTTATTTCCTCAATCTTTACTTTCAGCTCCTGGTTTACTGTGCGCAACTCTTCGTTAATAGATTGCAACTCTTCCTTACTGGTCTCCAGTTCTTCGGCGGCTGAGCGCAACTCTTCATTCATGGCCTGCAGTTCCTCATTAGAGGCTTTTAACTCTTCGGCCTGGTATTCGTGCTGTTCCCCCGATTGTCTTAACCGGGCTTTCATTTGGGTCAGCTCTTCCTCTAAATGCCGGGCAATCGGTTCACCGGCTGTAAGCACTACCTTTTCCTCACCTGGCACCTGCTCACCCGGTTCAAAGATTACTAGTATAAAACCTTTCGCCGGATCCCCATCTTTGGTTACGGGTTTTACATGAATGTTTATCGACTCTCGTTCTCCATTTTTACTCCAAACAATATTACGGGCTTCCATAGTGGTTTGGCGCTGCATGGCCTGGTATAGGGCTGAGCGCAGTTCCAACCGTAATTCGGGCCGGATCAGTTTGAGCAGGTTCCTGGTGGGTTCCCCGCCGGAAAATTCCAGAAAGCGGCCCACTTTTTCCGACATATGCAGGATCTCATACTCCTCATTAACGACCAGGGAAGGCGGCGCGTATTGTTCCAACAGTTGGTAGTGAAGCTCCCCAAAAGAAATACGGTTGGGTTGTTGCTTTTCCTCCTCGCCAGGCTTCACTGCTGGCAGCGGTCTGGGTTGTAAGCTAGGAACCGATACGGGCACCGGGTAATGGCGTATACTCGTTTGCCGGGCCTGGAAGATATGATGCTCCCGGCTAACTGTGGCGTATAGGTCACCCGAACCATCTACGGATTCAGAAGAACCCAGAAACAGAAAGCCACCCGGTTTCAACGCAAAATGAAAGGTTTCCATGGTCCGTTCCTGCGCGCTGCTATTCAGGTAGATCAACACATTTCTACAGGAGACTAAGTCAAGGCGAGAAAAAGGCGGGTCTTTTAAAAAGTTGTGATTGGCAAACAGGACCATTTCCCGGATCTCGCGTTTAATGCGGTAGCTGTCGCCTTCTTTCGTAAAAAAGCGCATGAGCCGTTCCGCAGATACATCGGCCGCATCGTTGAGCGTATACAGCCCTTCGCAGGCCACCATAATGGCGGCTTCGTCTATGTCGGTGGCAAATAGTTGTACCTTCGGGGCGTCTATTATCCCCATGGTTCGCTCAGCTACCAGCATGGCCAGGGAGTACGCTTCTTCCCCGGTAGCACACCCAGCTATCCATATTCTTACTTCGTCTTCTGCGTTCTTATCCCGAAAGAGGTTAGGTAATATATCTAGTTCGAGTGCCTCGAAAGCCTTTTTATCCCGGAAAAAATTAGTAACCGATATTAAAAGGTCTTTCAGCAAAGCGCCGCTTTCTTCTGTATGTTGCTTTAAAAAAGCCGCATAACTTGTCAAATCGGGCAGGTCTCGCACGTTCATGCGGCGTTCTATCCGGCGCAGTAGCGTGGGACGTTTGTAATTAGAGAAATCGTGCCCGGTGCGCAGGCGCAACTGCGTAAATATTTCGCGCAGGGCCTGCTGATGTTCTTCAGGCCGCTGCTCCGGCTCTACAGGAATGGTTACGGCTCGCTGACTATTGCGGTAAGCAAGGATGCGGCCTGGGATCTCGGCTACGGGCAGCACTTCATCGATGAGCTCGGTGGCAATGGCATTGCGGGGCATTTCATTAAACTCTGCTTCGCGGGGGTTTTGCACATAAGCCGCCCCGCCTCTTTCCTTGATCCGTTTTACCCCCATGGAACCGTTGGCGCCCGTGCCGGATAAAATTACACTAATAGCCCGGGGACCATGCGAATCGGCCAGGTTGCGAAAAAAAATATCAACGGGTGCCCGCCTTTCTTCCAGATACAGATTGACGGAAGGCACAATAAATCCATCTTCCATGATCAGGTGCTGATTGGGTGGCACCACATAAATATGATCGGGTGTTACTTTAACTTTCTCCCTCACCTGCGTTACTGGGATCGTAGTTACTGCCTGCAGTACCTGAGCCAGCTGACTATCGTGGTCTGGGGAAAGATGCAGAATCACTACGTACGCCATATTGGAATCTTCGGGCACGTGCTCAAAGAATGCTTGTAAAGCTTGAATCCCCCCGGCTGATGCTCCCAGACCTACAATCAGAAAGTCTTGTGGTTTATTTGAGAGAAATTCAGAATATTTGTTTATGTCCATTACCCTTTTCTTTTACTACAAACCCAAAAAGGGCTTTATAACCTTTTAAAATATATTACGCTGCTGATTTTTGATAGTGAGTTTACAGATCTTTTGATACCCTACCATAGGAAGTTACTACATGACCCACTTGAGAAAATAACATCTCTGTCTTTTGCTCTAAAATAAAAATACCTTTTACAAAAGGTTTAAGTAGTATGTATACCAAAATAATTCTTAAAATTCCTGCTATTACTCGCCCCCTTCTTCTTTTGTCACTTGCTCACTGATACTACTCGTAGTTAACTGCTCATGATTAAAAACCGCCTGCCGTACCAATTGCGCCCGGCTTTCGGCTTCTTTTGCCTTTTTGAAATACATGGCTGCCAGCTTGGGTTGATTTTTTTCGGCATAGTGGTCGCCCAGGTTGTTGAGCAGCATCATACTTTCCTCCACTCCCCGGATGGCACTCCACAACGTTTCTTCAATATTTTCGGTAATGGTAGCGAGCAGGCTATCGGCTGAATAGGCATGACCAGTATGGCACCGGTAACGAATAAGCTCGCCATCGGTAACAATAGCCAGCACGCCATGACATTCGGGGCAGGCATACGGGGAGAGCTTGCTGAAATCAAACATCCCTTGCTCCAGGGCATGGTCCTGCATAGCAATGCGCACTTCCAGGGCAGTCTTTTTTTGTTCTTCCATACTCATTTCTTTTTCTTTCCCTACTTCTACCCTTTGGGCTGTTAGGGTAACAAGGAGCAGGGCCATCTCTGCAATAGGTAAGCGGTAATCTACCTCCACGGCAGCCAAGGCATTCTCGGGCATGGAAGGTACTTCGGCTTCATCAGGCTCCTGCACAATGGCAATGCCACCCCGGCTTTTAATCGTCCATAAGCCGGAGGCGCCATCATCTAAGGCGCCAGATAAGATAATACCAATAACCTGTGAACCATAGATATAGGCGGCCGAACGAAACAAAGGATCTACTGCAGGCCGGAACCGGTTTTCCTTTGGTCCGCGGGTAACGCGTACTTTGCCCTGCTCGAGCAGCAAATGGCGGTCTGGTGGGGCTACATAAATTCGGTTGGTGAGAATAGGCTCGTTATCAATCGCATTGATGGCTAACAGCGTTTTCTGGCGGTTTAACACCTGTGGCAATACGCCAGTAACATCGGGCGACATGTGCCAAACGATAAAAATAGAAGCATCCAGATCGGCTGGCAGGGCGGCAATAAGCCGCTTAATGGCCTCAAACCCTCCGGCTGAAGCACCAATAACAATGATATTTCTTTTTCCCAAAATACGAATTTTACAAGCTAGTGGATAAACAGATTCCTCACCCTAGTTACTACTTCTTTCATGGAGCAGTATCCTCATATTTAGTTAAAGCCTGCTATCTATCGGTTCAGCTAAAAAGCAGTAGACGAAAGTGCAAATGATTGTAACAAGTATAAAGAGCTTGTTTTGAACGAATCTCCGGTAAAATACTAAAAAACTTAAAAAAGAGCATCAAAATCTTCCTTTTTACGCAAGCAAAAAACGTAGTTTTCTTCCTATATAACTCCTTGTATTTGTTCAGCCGTGGGCATAAAGATTCTTAGGGTAAAAAGAGAAAAGACGGCAATTTACAATAAAGGCCTTAGTTATAGTTGTGTAGCTATCGCCAGAGCCCTCGCAAGGGACTAAGCCTATTGTCTGCGATTTGTATCTTTCCTAAGAATGAATACATTATACTTGCCTGCAAAAAAGTAGACTATAAGTTAAGCACCTATATACATGCTAAAGCTTCAGGCAAAATCTAGCCACATGGGGGTAGTTAATTCAATTCTCCTGTTCGGAAACTCAAATTTTCAAAACCAACTTCTGCTCTCTTTCCATCTTCTACTTTTAAAAGGGAATCCCCTTATAGCAATTATCCCAAAACTATTATGCCTGTCCATTTAAGGGTAAAGGCCGGAGCTGGAAAAATAACGAGCCTATTAAGCAGCTGGAAAAGCCCTAAAATAAATCTGAAAGTCTATTCATCCTACTACCTTTACAAAACAGCAAAACAGTAACTAAAAAGGAAGGAAATAATTAAGCGTACTTGCTCAACATGTCCTTCCTTTAATTAGTATACCCACCTAAAGAGAATTGCCTTGTATAGGGCTCACGTTAGATACTGCCCAGCTTTTCTTGCGTTTAGATAAATGTTCTTAGCCTATCTAACGGATGCTGTATACGGAAGATATACTTACTAAGCAAAATAGGTAATTGCCGTGACTTTGCTACTTATACCTAGCACGTGGATAGGAATGAATACACGTTTAGAATCATCCAGGTAGATGATAGTAGGTATATATTTTTACTATAGAAGAGTTAAAGATACAATTGTCAAGGGTTAATCACCCGAGAAATTACCCGGGGGCCTTGCTACTAGGAAAGCTTTTTTATTCTATATGCCCTTTTGAATTGATGTTGTAGACAATATTATGGCTTACAAGTAGATTGATAAATTCTACTACCTGGCCTTGTTTGGGTACATAGACAAACGCCTCTTAGAAATTATTTTCAATATGGAACTTAAAAACTTTTATCATCTACGATTAAAGGGACTCTGAAATTGGGAGTTTTTTCTTTGGCAAGTATTTATATGGTTTGTTTGAAATCACATATATAATATTATTGCACCTGTTAGAAGTTTGAACATAAAGGATCTGAAACGATCCGCTATAAAGGGCCTTTCCGAATCGCTGACGTGTGGCTACACCACCGGCACGAGAAGAGAGGCTTTTTTATTTAAGGCAAAAAAGAAGGACGCATCGCATCCTTCTTTTTCTAAATTATTGGAATAAATAAAATTATAAAATAATCCAAAAACAACTTAACCCTAAATACCCATGCTCCAATAAATGTATTTTCCTAAACCCACTTCTAAGACGCATTAGGCAAAGCTGAAGATATACTTATTTCTTAAATTAGGTATAAGTTGATGGCAACTGTTACTTATACCTAGAATTTTTACTTGATCTTATTTGGTAAGCTTCTCTTACTTTATACGTAGCTAATTTATAGTATCTTTCCTGCTGAAATTCCGTGTTTTTGCTCTCGTACACTTTCAATTAGTTCTCTATCTTTACACGAAAGGTAAACTACTATAAATCAAGAATATGTCTATAGATTCGAAAGAAATACTTACAGAGGGGGAGACTATTCTAAAGCGCCTCTCCTCATTGATGGCAGAAAGCCTGCGGTTAGTAAAAAAGAACAGGCAAATTATTGGCCGTTCTGCTAGACTACGATCAAAGGTTGCTCACCAGCGACAGGAGCGATCTCATGGTTAACTTTTAAAAGAATTGATTTTAAGAAGTTCGTTTGCTACCTTACCTATGGAAAGACGAACGTACTAGAAGGCCGATGCTAAGCTCTCACTAGCCTTCTAGTATCCTACTCTTTCTTCTAAGTAGTGTCCTTCCATTGGTAGCAAAATCGTTCTACATTCATCCATATCCTTTGGTAGAAAGAAGAACTTATACGCCGGTACTTCCCGGTGATCTTTATCTAAATAAAAGTTGTTTCCCGATAATTTAATAAGCGAGGCTTTGGTGGGAAGATGGATTTCTAGAATTGATTGCACGATGGTAATACGGTACATATATTTTGAATAGGTGATTAGTCAGTAAAGCATTTTATATGAACTACTGTAGGTTGGCCATCATGTGAAATACACTTAATGCCCCTTAAACCTGCTATCATGTTATGTTTCACAAGGCCGGTTAACTGGAAGGAGGGGTTAGCTCTGTTAAGCCAAACCATTCAATGAATTCATCTGTAGGTCTAATAAACTCTAGCGAAGCTTCTTACACCCTTTGTAGACTATTAGCTGTAATTGTATTATTGTAGCTGTTTGACCATTGTATAAGCACTCTCTACTGCTGCTATTGCCTTAAATCCCAACTTAGTATACAAACTCTCTGCTCTATTGCATTTATCTACACTCAGGGATATCTGTTCATATCCTTGTTGTTGCAAAGCATGCCCGAGAACTTCTATGAGCTTAGTGCCTATTCCTTTTCCACGGAAAGCAGGCTTTAGAGCCAAACTTACCTCGGGTGTCTGCTCATTGACAAAGCCATACCCTTTATTCTCCTGACTAAAGAGTCTGCTCCAAATAGCGCCGATTAAGGCACCGTTCTGTTCGCCCACATAGCATATATCGCCCTCGCGGCCAAAGTTAGCAATGTATTGAGCAAGCTCTGGTAAATCCACTACTGATTGGGGAAGCGGCCTTTCATTAGCAAAAATATACATAGCCTCATAGAGCATTTCCCGTAAAAACCATTCTTCTCCTTTTTGTAGCGGTCTTATATTAACCATTCTTTTGTATTTATATGTTTACTTGCGGACGCCCTAAAGGCAACTATGGCTTCAAGTGCACTGTGCATTAGCAGCCTAGTGGCCGCATTAGCCGATGTTAGATCTTCTTATAAGATTACACACTTTTAATCAAAAATAAATCTCTGACCACTTTCCTCAACCACAATGTGTGTAAGAAAAGGCAGGCTTGTTAGATTTTTACCTAGCATCATTTTTCTTCCCTACTAGCTCCAAGCTTATATAAAGCAGTGACCTACTTGAAGTTTATTTTATCTCCTTTATTATTTTTTAACTAAGGTAAGTTGGGTAAGAGGTCAAAAATAGTTGAAGTGTATAAGTCAAAAATATTCAATCTCTCCATCGTGACAATATGTGCAGTTACTCCAAAAGGGAGAATAAATTAACTGCTCCTTATATTTGTAGACTTAAGTTGAATAACTTAGGCAATAGAGGAAAAGATAATTACTAAAGGAGTATACGTAACAAAAAGTTTCCTCCTTAGCCTTATATTTAGTATAAGTAACTGTTCACGTAGGCACAGGTACCTGCGTGAACAGTTACAATGCATCTATGGTGTATGGCGAATGCATACGTAACATGGCAATACTTACTTTTTTACTGCTTACCACTACTGCTGCCTTGAGCCTTATGTTTCGCAGCCCAAATCTCCAATTGCCGGATAACCGGCTCTAACTGATAGCCAATTTGGGTAAGCTCATATTCTACTTTCACAGGTACTTGCGCATATACCGATCTTTTGATCACATTGGCCTCTTCCAGCTTGCGCAAGCTGAGGGCGAGCGTTCGATCAGTGGCATTAGGTAACAAGTTCTTCAATTCACTAAACCTGAGCTTGCCATTCAATAAACAGGAACAGATGACCAGTGTCCATTGTCCACCAAGGATGCTGGCCGTATAAACTTCCGCACACTCTTCTGCAAGCGCCTTTTTATTGGCAAAATTTGTGGAGGTTTCCTTGATTCTAGTCATGTGCATGTAATTATTATGCAAATATACTAAATCACCCTTGTCTCATTCCTATCCCCGAGAAGGATGTGTCTGCTGTAAGTTAGTCCTTAATAACAAATGCTTTCAATTCCGCCATTTTACCATTTCGAAACCTCCAAACATCGCAGACCGAATAGCTCATGATCTTGCCTTCCTTATCCTTTAGTTTAATCCAGCCCGTGGCAACCAAGTATTCGCCTTGCTCGATATAGCTTTCGATTCCGAATGTCGATTCCTCGTATGCTGTGGAAAGATACTCACGTACTTTATCTTTACCTATGAGGGTACGATCCCCTACATATGTCCATTTTGTGTCCTCTGTACAGTAAGTTAAGAATTCCTCATAGTTACCTTTGCTGAAAGCCTGGTTAGCTTTTTCTAGTATTTCTCTGTTAGTCATTGGTTTTGATGTTTTACTAGTTGATACTCCTCCTAATAAATCAGTGTTAGCGGAGCTATAGTATAATTCTGCCTACTCATCAGGATAACTCCTGTAAATCATAGCCGAAGTCCGAGTATTTGCCAAAGTATTTATGGATAACATGGCAGCTATAATTGTTGTTGATTTTTTCATCTCTGATCTCAAGAATACTCAAATGTAAATCGCAAAGCTTTAATGCACATAACCGGCAGCCGATTGGTAGTAACTATAAAAAATGATAGCAGGAATTACCTACCGGTACAGTATACCTAAAGGCTAACGCACATCTGAAAGCTTGCCTGTTAATGAAAAAATTTAACGCCTGACAAAAGGCTGTCACTGGTGCTGCGTTTTGTATGCCAACAGCATTGCAAACGCAGCCGCTATGAAATAACAACTGATCCAGGCCATCGACAAGCTGAACAACTGAAGCGAATCAGGGTTTCTTTACTAAATGGGTAGTAAACTTACGGTAAGCAAACTAGCTTACAAGTACAGAGTATCTATTCGTCTGAAAACACGCAAGCCTTTCGTTGTTTCCGGCATATACCGGCTTGGGCTGCTTGCCAACCAAATCTGTTTGCAGACAGTTTATCGTTAAGAGGGATCAAGCTAGCCCAATGTGTTTGTCGCTTGCTCACAACTGCCTTGTACTTGTGCAAGTCATTCCAGATTTAGCTAGCTCAGAGCAAAGGTATAACAAAAAGAGGTAGCTAGGATCTTTTTTCACATATACAGGCTCTCTGGTAGAGGATTTGTCTAACGCTCAGATGGTCATCAGGGGTTACAGTCACGTTTAATCCTCTATATGCTAAACTAAAAATGGACTCTAAACGATGAGCTATTCTTTTTTCCATACTTTTCTTAGTAAGCGAGTTATTCTATTTCGGAGCAATAAAATTACTTCTCTATCCCTTTGTTGAAGAGCAAAATAAAATTCGTTGAGTAAGCCTTTAGGAAAGAAAGCTAGTTGAGAAACCATCTCATATAAAAGCAGATTATGATTTATCATCTGGCGATGATCGATGATGGCTTGCTGCTCTTGTTGAATAGTTTCTTGATCAAGTATAAGCTGTGCTACCAGATCAATCGACACTCTTTGATGAGACATATTTTACATTTTTAATCATAACTACGAGTTGTATTTAATAGTTTCCCAAGAGGAGTTAGCAGGTTAAAATCGCTTTACAAAGAGAAGTTCGTACAATTTATGGTAGCTAAGAAAACATAGGTAATACTTTACCCCCTATAAAGTGAGGTTTCCTAGTAAAAGTGAAAGCTGGGAAAAGAGCAGATTTAGAACCCCATTTTAGTAATTCCAAAGGGGTATATTTGATTACTTCTTATAAAGCTTGTATTTAAATAATTCTCCGATAGCGTATGCAACAAGGGGAGTTTGGCTAAAAACCGTCAAGTTATTTTAGGAGTAGTTCTCTGGCTGATTCTTGAAATCAAGGTACTAAAGATGAGAAATTCATTGAGGGTATACGGGCAATCAGTACGATGCTTTATGAGATTGAGCGAACAATGAAAGCAGGGGTATTAAAAGGAATACTTTTTTAAAGACCATCCTTCTTAAATTGTTCATACTCATCTTTTTCAATCTCGCAGATAGATTACTTTAATGGAAAGAAAATGCCTTTAGCATATGCACAATATTGATGAGCTTTTTCTATAGCCAAAGGTATGTCTTCAGCTGGAATAGCTATCTATAATTCACGTCCAGAAAGTACAGATTTTGCTATAATTTTTATAGTAGGGCATAAAAGCTCCAGTTATGTAGATTCTCTATTTCATCAAATCAATCCTTTCATACCCGGTTAATAAAACTAAACAGAATTGACTTATTATACCTTTGACTTACTAGGAACCTGTGAACCTAATTGCATGTAACGCTCATACTCCTCCTTTATGATCTCATGCAACGATTGTTCTATAGGATAAAAAATATTATTAGTATAGGTGCAGAACCGAACTGATTTATGTATAGCATTACAAATATCTTCAGCTTGCAGGGCTATCCATATTTCGCGGTCTGTGTTGAAAGACTTTACTTTTACTTTATAATATGGCATAGCTGTTCCAGATTATAAGGTGCTACATTTCATTAAGTCAGTCCATTAGTTAACAGTCAGAGTAGTGGTATACTGATTTTAAGCAAAAAAGGTATAAAAAATTTTTTATTTAAGTGAGTTTAGCGAATAAAACTAATCTTCCTTATAAGTCTTCATTATGTTTCCGTAAATGACACTCAACGTTTTAGGATACATAGTCAGGAAGATTTTCTTATGTCATTCTGCTTTTTCTTTGGCTCGGCCCTTCTCCTATCTTCTCAATCAGCTCCTGGTAGGTGTAGCGGTAAAATTCTTTTCAGTCAGGTACCAAAGGTTAGTTAAGATTGAAAAAAATCGCTATTACCTATAAAACTATATTTTTCCGAGCTATCTGCCAGAGCGGGTGGGCACTCTGCTTGCTCTACTATATAGGATGTTTTAAAAGTAGTAAGTATAGTAGGGTTAGTGGTTATAAAATAATATGCTTTCGGGAAAGTAGCTGTTTCTAAATACATAAACCCTATCTCATTATTGGCAGCATCTGCATATGTTTCTCCAATAACCTTAATCAATACGCCGTAGGAGCTTATAGAGCCATATTTTTGCTCATCAGTAATAACAAGTTTGTAGCATTCCATAAACTCTTATATTAACCATGGATAATTAAATTAACTCCCCTATATTAAAACTTCATTTACTGCTATCTTTTATAAAAGAGCAAATGCTTTTTTTATTTTAGTTTATGTCCGAAAAACTGCTGGCATTACACCTGTCCGGCCACTGTTTTTCGGACAGATAACTGATAGAAAACAAATACAATGATGAGTTAGTCGAAAGGAGTGGAATTTGTAACTACATCCTTTTTTCTCTCTTACAATGAAAAAAGCCTAAGAAGGAAAAGATGTGTTAAATAAAAACAAAAGTGCTATAAATTCTTCCTCTGGCCTCCTACTTTAGCTAAAGCTAACAGTCAATTCATACATTTGCGAATCATACTTGTGAAACTAATTGCCATAAAATAGGATGCATACAGATTATTAGTTGGTGACAAACAAAATCATTAGTAAATAAGAGAATATATGACTACAAAGCGAATATTTTTTACAGGAGGATCGGGAAAAGCAGGAAAGCACGTGGTACCCTACCTTCTTGACCAAGGCCATAGGGTGATGAATCTAGATCTGCTGCCTTATCTGCATGATTAGCGTAGCAGCAAGATCTTGAGAAAAGAAAAGTATAAATTATAAATTTATTGAGCTGTCTTTCATTTAGAAGACAGTTGTTTAAAACTTCTTGTGTTGACGGCTTAATAGAAAATCCACTGACTGAAAATAAATCTAAGAATTGCGAAACAGAAGATAGAGTACACTTCAGGAATATGATTACCCTTTTGAATATTGCTTTATATTTACACTTCAAAACTAAGTTGAGGGTATTGGAAGTCATTTAGCCGCTAAACTATGCACCAGGCAATAAAATATATAAGTGATAAAGTAAAAAACTATGCCGACTTCCTTTTAGGAAAATTAGACGAAGCTGCAAAGCAAAACCTGCAGATGCTCAAAGAGGAGAATCCTCCATTGGTTGAGAAACTTATGGAAAATCTACCTGCCCAGCAATTGGAAAGGTTGGTAAAAGATTCACTGGAGTTATTTTTAACAAATATCATGGATGACACCTGGCGGGATCATACCAAGGAATCGTTAAGGCGGTGGGAGGCTAATGAACTACCCATAGTAAGCAGGGATGAAATAAGCATTGACGATATTCTCTTGATGTATTCTGTTCGAAAAACACTTTTTTATAGTAGTCTTCCCGAATTCACGCAAGATCCTAAACTGATCATTGATATTGTGAAAGAAATAGATTTTATTCTTTCGGAAGTTCAAAGTCAAGCCTATACGCTTTATGTTCAAATAAGTCGGGAGCAACTTGAAAAAAAGAATAAGGAGCTAAAAGAAAGCCATGAAGAAGTAGCTGCCATGAATGAAGAACTGAGACAAAGCGAGGAAGAATTGATCGCTACCAATGAAGCCTTAACAGAAGCGGAGGATAGACTTTTGGCCGTTAATAGAGATCTTGAATTGAAGGTACTAGAGAGAACGCAGAATCTAAAAGCCATAAACGATTTAAATGCTTCTATCACCCAAAAATTTAACATACACGACATTGTACAGGAGGTGACGGACGTCGCTACAAAATTAGCGAAAGCCGAATTCGGTGCTTTCTTTTACAATACAGTAAATGAGCAGGGCGAGTTACTTACCCTTTACACGATCTCCGGGGTGGCTATTGAACATTTCTCCAAGTTTGCTCACCCTCGTAAAACACAAATTTTCGCCCCTACTTTTGAGGGAACAGCGATTGTGCGTTCCGATGATATTACGCAGGATCCAAGATATGGGCAAAATCCACCACATAAAGGAATGCCTCAAGGGCATCTTCCGGTTAGAAGTTACATGGCTATTCCTGTTAAATCTATTAATGGCGAGGTGTTGGGAGGACTATTTTTTGGACATTCTAAAGCGGGAATATTTACAGAAGAATCTGAAAAGCTGGTATTGTCAGTAAGTACCCATGCAGGAATTTCAATTGAAAATTCCAAACTGTTTTCGGAATTAAAGGCCAGCGAACAAAAATTTCAATTCACTCTTGATGCCATGCCACAAATGGTGTGGACGGCCAATGCTCAAGGAGAATTTGATTATATAAATAAGCATTGGGTTGAATATACTGGCCTTTCTTTGAAGGAAATAAGAAAAGGATGGCCTGCAGTTAATCATCCGGATGATCTAGCTTCGACGACAGAGATATGGAGAAAGGCTTTTGCAGCAGGAACTTCATTCGAGATCGAAACCAGAATACAAAATGCCCATACCAAGGAATTTAGATGGCATTTAGTCAGGGCTCTTCCGATGAAAAATGATAGGGGGGAAATAACTAAATGGCTTGCAACGTTAACTGACATTCATGAATTTAAAATTTCAGAAGAACGGTTGCAAATGCTGGCAACTGTGCTTGAAAATATGAATGAAGGAGTGAGTGTTTCTGATGAAGAGGGTGTCATTTTTTATACAAATCCCACAGAAGAGCGAATGTTTGGCTATGAAAGGGGAGAATTAATCGGCAAGCATGTTTCCATTCAAAATGCGTATGCTCCGGCAGAGAATGAAAAAATAGTTCAAAGCGTACTGTCACAGCTGAAAACAAATGGATTTTGGAGCGGGGAATGGCATAATATCAGAAAGGACGGCACATCGTTTTATACCTTTTCGAATATATCTACGTTGAAGCTTAAGGATAAATCGTTACTAGTTTGTGTGCAACGGGATATAACCGAAGAAAAGCGTAATAAAGCAGCCTTAGAGTACCAAAGTACCCTTAATAAAACAATAACCGACAATGCAACTTCAGCACTTTTTATGATGGATGCAAAAGGGTATTGCACGTTCATGAATCCGGCCGCAGAAAAAATGTTTGGATACAGCTTCGAAGAAATTAGTACAAAACCGCTACACTATTTAATCCACCATCATCGTCCTGATGGATCCTTTTATCCCATGGAAGAGTGTCCATTAGATAGGGCGTTACCGGAAAACTTCGATGTAAGAGCCCATGAGGATGTGTTCATAAAAAAAGATGGCACTTTCTTTCCTGTCGTCTGTGCAGCAAATCCAATTTTTGAAAACGGAATTCCTGTCGCTACCGTAATTGAGGTACGAGACGTCAGTGAAGAAAAAGAGGCAAAAGCCAGAATCTACGAAAGCAACCAGCAATTACAGCTAAAGAACAAGGAGCTGTTAAAAATCAATAATGACCTGGATAATTTTGTCTATACCGCCTCACACGATTTAAAAGCTCCCATTGCAAATTTGGAGGGCCTGCTCAGTGTGTTAAAGAAACAATTAGATGGGCAGCAACTTAGCGAGAAACCAAATGCTATTCTGGGATTAATGGAAAAGTCTATTTTCAGATTTCAGGAAACCATAAAAGGACTTACCGAGATTAGTAAGACGCAAAAGAATGTACATGAGGATGTAGAAGAAATTATTTTTGACAAATTAATTGAAGGAATTATCCTAGAAATTTCTCCCTTGGTCGAAGCCTCTGCCGCTTCGATAAGCGTTTCTACAGATTCTTGCCCTACAATTGTTTTCTCAAAATATAACCTGCGAAGTATTTTTTATAATCTCATTACTAATGCAATAAAATATAGGAACCCACAGGTGGGCTTAGAAATTTGGATACGTACCTATTGCAAACAGAACCTTTCTATTATCGAAGTAAAAGACAATGGACTTGGCATAAAAGAAGAAAACATTTCCAAGGTTTTTGAGATGTTTAAAAGACTCCATCATCATGTAGAGGGATCAGGCATTGGATTATATATAGTCAAACGGATAGTAGAAAATGCCGGAGGTTCAATAGAAGTCGAAAGCGAGGTTGGGAAGGGAACGACGTTTAGAGTGCTTGTGCCAAAAAATTAGCAAACCAACATCTATTTTCTTATATTTTAGGGCTTACCTTCTATTTGATGCGTTCATTTTTTATTTCTTATCTTCTTGGAGGTAACTCAACTAAATTAGAAGTTCAACTACCTAGCAAGCTCCTATTTTTCAGACAGAGGCAAACAAGATTTGACTTGGTAAGTTAGTAACCCAATCCCCCCTTTACTGGGTTTAATCAACATTGACGGGGAAAATCACACCTACATTTTCTCCTTGGTCTCTGTCTGAAAAATCGCGGGCCTGACAAACTGACCTCAGAGCACGGCTAATACTTAATTTGAGAATTCAGTATATCTTCTGCTTTTCATCCTACGTCTATTCATCTGTTAGCATTGATAGTATTATTTACACATTGGATTTAGGTAAGGTAAGGTTTTTGTAAGTTAATCATAGATGGTTTTGCTACTAAATCAAATGATTCCAGTAATAGAAAAAGAAGGATGCGATGCGTCCTTCTTTTTTGCTTTAAATAAAGAAGCCCGGGCATGACCCGGGATTTTTACTTTTACCTTACTCATCTAAACTAAAGAGATTCAATAGTAGAACGCTGCTATGAATTATATATTCTCCAGGAAGCACTAAAGTAGTAGACATAAAAAACCTCTCCATCAGACAGGCCTTTTATATAAGGAATAAGTAAAACACTTAGTAGAATTCCTGTATAGTTTATAATCAACTCACCATCGTATAACTATGAAACTCTAATACTTGCCATTTATGTTAATGGGACCAGTTGGCGCATAGTACGCAAAGAGCAGAAGTTAGGCTGAGAATAAGTAGTAAAAATAAAAAGCCTAGAGCGAGGCTATAGGCTTTTGAACACATAACAAACTTAAACAATACTAAAGTATATACTCTTGATGTTCAGTAGGTTAATAAAAAAGCCTCTCTATCAGCGAAGCCCTTTATAGCGGATCGTTTCAGATCCTTTATGTTCAAACTTTTAACTTTCGCAAAACTATAATTATTAACACGTGGGTTACAATCCGTATTAGTACGGTAAAATGTCCCCCCTATCGCGCCGGCAATGAAATTGCACGTCGGCGCTTGGAAGATTCTTTGGTCCTATAAAAAAAGTTAAGTCGTTAAATCTGCCCGAACACCTATAGTCACTACATGTCAATAACCGGTAGCCTACTGTTGGAATATTAATTTTTCATATAGTACGTCTATACAACCCATTGGCTTAAAGTAAAAGTTATATGAATAAAAAGCTCCTCTCACTGTGGGGCTCTTTGGTAGTGTGTGTTCAAACTTTTAATAAACTTAAAGTAATATCTAATTTTTTGAAAATCAAACCCTATAAATACAGGATTAGATCTGATAAATACGTAAATAAAAAACCTTCCATCAGGAAGGCTATTTATCTAATTGTATTTGATGTAATCAGTTTGATTATATGAATATGGAACATCAAATGATGAGAACTACCATCAGTAGAATGAAAATTATAAACCCTTAATCCTTCTACTCTTTCGTACGCATCCATGAAGATAAAGTTAACTACCATTGAGCCATACCTGAGAGAGTAAATAAAGCTTAATAAAGACCTTTGCGTCAGAAAGCTGATTACTAATAAGGTTTAACTTATAGATTGAATGTATAGGGCTTTGTTCAACAAGTATGAGATTAAAAAAGATTTCTCCAAAAAATTACTGTTACTACTATGTTTATTTTTAGTTTAATTTACTGGTTAAGTCTAACTTTCATTTCCCTACAGATAAGTTAGACTTATTTGATTTTTTGTATTTTCAGAAGTTGTACAACAAGCCCAATCCCTAAAAGGATATTTCCATTCCCTCACGCGCGAAAAAAGAATGCGAAAACAAGGTTTGAGCCTGTTTTTCCTGTTCTATCAAAAAATTGTCGTTATGAGAAGGATCATGATGAAACAGGGCTAGTCTTTTCACGTTGGCTTGCTTGGCAACAGCAATGGCTTGTAACCAGCTACTGTGTCCCCAACCTTTATGAAGAGGTAATTCTTGGGGTGTATATTGGGCATCATGGATTAGTAAATCTGCCTGTTGTGCCAGAACCACTACCCGGGGATCTATACCCTGACCATGTTCTACATCCGTGCAATAGACCAGCGTTTTACCTCCATACTCAAATCGGTATCCATAAGCATGACCAGGGTGATTTAAAGGGCAGGCTGTCACCTTTGCGCCCCACTCAGTAACACTACTTTCCTGCTCAGGCTCCCAAAAGCGAATGCAGGCACTCAACTTTTTAAGATCCACAGGAAAATATTCAAAGCGCATCTGAGTAGAAAAGATACTCTTCAGATTACGCTTCAGCCCAAAACGATTGCTCAAATAAATATCAAGGGTATACTTTTCAAGAAAAGCAGGCTTAAAGAAAGGAAAGCCTTGGATATGATCCCAATGAGTATGAGAAAGGATAATAGGTAGCCTTGTTTGTGTCCAAGGGGAAGCAGTCAGTTCTTCTCCCAGTTTTCTCAAACCGCTTCCTGCATCCAGGATGGCTCTTTGATCATTATCAAAAGTAACCAGCACGCAGGCAGTATTTCCCCCAAAAAGCATATAATCTTTCTCCGGAACCGGGATGGAGCCTCTCGTACCATAGAACTTTACACGCATAGATAGCCTTTGCAAGATTTGAGAAAAGAAAACTACTCACAATCTTAGAGAAAGACAAATCAGAACTATAGTATGACAAGCCTTTACAGTTGCCCACAAGTATATGGATCTATGCCAAGAAAAGAGTGTAGAAGTTATGGTAAAAGTTGCCCAGAAAAGGTTATAATTTGTTTCCTGATTTATTTAGGTACTCAATCAATTAATTTTATGCCTTTGCTAAAGGTAATCTTATGGAAAAGGTGATCAATGTTACTATGTAATGCGGCTCTTCTCTGGCATTCACATTAACGGGTCAAACTCAAACCAGACTTGACTGGAAATAAGGGACACTAAGTCAAGAGTCATTTGTAAAAGTTATATTCAATAGGTTCTAAACGTCTCTATCCAAGTTACAAAATGTTCTCTCTTTGATTTAATAGTAGAATACAATAATTATTTTTACGAATGCAAAACTATCTTTGCTGGTTTGATGATTATTCATGCTCATTTTACTAATTCCAAAGCATTATCTTATTTTTTACCAACGCTTTTCAACTAAATGGTTTTATTGTTGCCAATAACGTATTTTTTCACTTAGTTTAAGGGGAAACGCTAATTACGGGGTAAATATATAATGTCGTCTTTCTACTATGTCTGCTTGACTTTGCCAGCCAGAGACCTCACAGGTTTACCTTTGCTAAAATGACCCGTACTGCGGGGAAGCTGACACACGTGAACACTATTTACAAATTATTTAGAGCTTTTTTATTTATAATTTGCTAGTCTAGTTCTACCAACATTATTAAGAATAAGGTACTTTCTTCGCTTTTTTTGTTCCACGGATCGCTTTCCTGATCAGCAAACCTGCCCGGCTAAATCGTTTAAAAGGATTCTGTAAAGATAAGCGGGCCATTTGTTCTAGCTGTCTGACTCTCTCGGGGTAACGCAACGGATTTTGCTGCGGATACAAGATCATAAAGCTGATATCGGCAAAGCGGCTGGCCAGCAGGGCTGGTATTTTATCCAGGTACATGTTATGAGAAAGGGTACCCCGGCGTGCACTGATAATCAAAAATAAATCATCTGCTGTTACCACTTCGGTAAAAGTCGCAAATTGATTCCATTTCTCAAAAAGGGTGTAAGTAGTTTCTACAGCCGGTTTTGCCTCCAGCATCATAGGTTTTATAAGCTCCAAGGTTTGCTGACCTCCATAAATATGTATGACTGATCCACTTTGTCGGGAAAGTACCTGCAGAGTACTAATCCAGCCAGGGAACCCTGTTTCAATTTCGGCATTAGGTGGGACTACAACTATAATCCGGGCGACAGTATTTAGGGGATGCACCAGCCGGCTTACTAGGCACATAAGCTGGGAATGTAACAAGACCTGATCTAACACACTGCCAATCATGCGTTCACGTGTGGTAATACGGGCATTCCAGTTGATGATCACCATCGTAATCATTATCTCATTCATGGCCCGCAAGATTCCTCCGGCAATGTTATGGTCTACCCGGGAAACAAGGTGTATGCGGTTTTCTGTAGCTGCGGCTGCCTCATGCGTATATTTTTCTATCAACTGCCGGTTGATTAATATTTTTTCCTTGGCTTCTGCGTCATCTTTCACCACTACCAGCGGGTAAATGGGTTCCCTGGAAGTTGGGCTTTTTATCATCAGGGCAAGTTCCAGCAATTTTTCTGTTTGCTGAGGATCAGACACAGGCAAGAGTATGCGTTCAGGGGTCTGGTTTACATCCGGTACTTTTCCACTTTCTATAACTGCCTGCTTTTTACCTGCCTGCTGAGTAACCAGTGAACTTACCAGGCAAGTGACCAGAATCATTAGAATAGTACCGTTGAGGACATTTTCATCCAATAATTTGAGATTATAGCCAATCAGTACAGCGGCCAGTGTAGCGGCTGCTTGAGAATTACTTAATCCAAAAATTAAGTTACGCTCTACAGTTGTATACCTGAATATTTTCTGGGTCAGAAATGCTGCCAGCCATTTACCAACTATAGCCACGGCAATCATAGTTACAGCCACCAGTAAAGCCTGTGGGCCTTCAAAAATCACCCGGATATTCACTAGCATCCCAACTGAAATAAGAAAGAAGGGAATAAACAGTGTATTGCCCACAAATTCTAAGCGGTGCATGAGCGGAGAGGTATTAGGTACCAGGCGGTTGAGTGCAAGGCCTGCCAGAAAAGCACCAATTATGGGCTCTACCCCAGCCAGTTCAGCCAGGGCTGCTGCTGCAAAAACAACGGCCAACACAAAAATAAACTGGGCTCCGCCTTCCGTATCCAGATTTTTGAAAAACCAGTTACCTAGCCTGGGCACCCCCCAGAGAATGAGAAAAGCAAATATGGCGAAAGAAAGAACTAACTTTATCCAGAAAAAAGTATTCAACTCTCCTTCTGTACTTCCTGCAATAATAGCCAGAATCAGCAGAGCGGCTGTATCTGTAATCATGGTACCCCCCACTGTTACAGATACAGCTTTATTTTTGGTGATACCAAAGCGGCTTAAAAGCGGGTAGGTCAACAGGGTATGGGAGGCAAACATACTTGCCAGCAAAATGGAAGATGTGAGACTGAACTGCAGGATAAAGTAACCGGCTATTGTTCCTAGAATCATAGGTATAACAAATGTAAAAGCACCGAAAGCCAGGCTCTGGTTGCGGTTCTTTTTGAAATCTGTTAAATCAATTTCCATACCTGCCAGAAACATAATATACAGCAGGCCGACTGTACCAAACAGCACAATACTGACATCGCGGGCAAGCAGATTAAACCCATAAGGCCCCACCAGAATACCGGATACAATTAAGCCAATAATGCTTGGTAAACGTAGCTTACCAAAGAGAATTGGAGCAAGCAGGATAATAAAAAGGACTAGAGCAAATAAGATCACCGGATCTTTTATTGGCAGGGATAGTTCGACAAGAAAAAGCATAAATTAAAAAATCAAATTCCTTAAAGCACAATGTCTTGAAAGCTAATGTGTGTACTTGTAGAGCACTACGAAGGAATAGACTCTTTAACGCAGAAAGAAATAGATGTTTATACGGGTTTCTAGCTGATAAATACGGTTAATAAAAACAGAAGCTTGTGGCATCAGTATAAAGACGTAAAATTAAAACCTGCATATATACCTATAGTATCCACATACGCTGCCAGTAAGCAAATTTTGACAAAAGTTTGACCAGGACACTCTGAATATAGTCTTCTATAGCACTGCCTTCTTTTCAGAAAGGCTTTTTTCATTAAATTTTTTTCTTTCAACTTTACATCTTAAAAAGCCGTTATACTATTATTTGTATTACAACTCCTCAACAGAATCTTAGCTAATTGCTATATACTCTGAAATAAACTTTAATTTATGACTGCACTTGGGCAATTTCAGATCATGTCTGAAGTATTTAATGATTACCAGCTAAATGGTCATTTGGATGAGGTCTTTGATAAGAATGGTGAAGTAAACTCCCACTATCAACAAGTACTCGACCATTTTAACCAGTATGCAACCAAAGATTTCAGGGAATTAAATGAACATGCCAAAATTTCCTTTTTTAATCAGGGTATTACCTTTGCTGTATACGCTGATAAAGCAAGAGGTGTAGAACGCATTTTTCCCTTTGATCTTTTTCCTAGAATTATACCAGCTAAGGAATGGCAACGTTTGGAACAAGGGGTTATCCAGCGCAATACAGCCATCAACTGGTTTTTACATGATATTTACCATGAGAAGCATATTTTAAAAGATGGCATTGTGCCGGCAGAGCTTATTTTCAGTTCCAGGCATTATTTAAAGGCTATGCTAGATATTAATCCGCCAGGAGGTATTTATAATCATATTTGCGGAACAGATCTAATCAGGCACAAAGACGGGGAATATTATGTACTGGAGGACAATGTGCGCACACCTTCCGGGGTAAGTTATGTGCTCTCTAACCGGGAAGCCATGAAAAGAACTTTACCTGGTTTGTTCCGTAAGTTCAACATTCCTTCTGTGCAAGATTATCCAATTCACTTACTTGCCACGCTTCAGTCGGTAGCACCCGAAAAGACAGACGCACCCACCTGTGTGGTATTAACTCCGGGTATGTATAATTCTGCCTATTATGAACATTCATTTCTGGCACTTGGTATGGGTATCCAGCTGGTAGAAGGCCGGGATTTGTTTGTAGATAAAAACTTTGTATACATGAAAACCATCTGCGGCCCTAAACGGGTGGATGTCATTTACCGCCGGGTAGACGATGAGTTTATTGATCCGTTTACCTTTCGGGCTGACTCTATGCTGGGAGTACCAGGTCTTATGAGCGCCTACCGGGAGGGAAACGTTACGCTGGTAAACGCTCCGGGCACCGGGGCAGCCGACGACAAAGCTGTATATAGCTATGTGCCAGACATCATTAAATATTACCTGGATGAAGAGCCAATTTTGAAAAATGTACATACTTACCGTTGCAGCGAAAAAAGTGATTATACATATGTACTAGAACATATGGAGGAACTGGTGATCAAACCGGTAGATGAATCTGGCGGATATGGTATTCTGGTGGGCAGCCACTCGACAAAACAAGAGCGGGATAATTTTAAGGAAATGATAAAGGTAAATCCGCGCAAGTATATTGCCCAGCCCATTATGTCCCTCTCTGTTCATAGTACTTTCATAGAAGAAGGCAACCGCTTCGAACCCAGGCATATTGATCTCCGCACGTACACTTTGCTGGGAAAAGATAAGCAGTTTGTGTTAAAGGGCGGACTTTCTAGGGTGGCACTCAAGAAAGGCAGCCTGATAGTTAACTCTTCCCAGGGAGGAGGCTCCAAAGACACATGGGCTCTGGCAGAATAGGGAGTAACAATGAATAAGTAGCAAGTAATGATTCCAGGTACTTAATTTATCGCTCATCATTAATCATTCGTCATTACATATTAATTAATCAGCATTACGTGTATGCTTTCAAGAATCGGGAATAGTTTATTTTGGTTAGGCCGCTTTATTGAGCGAGCCGAACATATAGCGCGGTATACCAAAGTGCAATATCTTTCTTCACTGGATGCGCCACTGGCTCAGGATAAAGATTTTGTGCTGGAGTCTATTCTACATATGGCGGGTGTTACACAGAGTTATTATACTAAGTTTACTCAACTTACAGAGGAAGATGTACTGAATTATATTGTCCTGGATGAGGCTAATACATTATCCCTTGTGTCTCAGATTGGCTTTATCCGGGAAAACGCGCGTGGCACCAGAGATAATATATCGTTGGAATTGTGGGAAGCCATTAACCGCTATTATCATACCATCAACGGGTATAACAGCAACAAACTGCATAGCGAAGGCATTCATAGTTTTTCAGAGATAGTGGAAACCAACAGTTCCATTATCAAAGGATATATTGATAATACCCTTATCCATAATGAAACCTGGATGCTGATCAATCTGGGGATTCACATGGAACGAGCCATTCAGGTAGGCAGAATACTGTTCACAAAAATAAAGGATATAGAGAAATTAGATACCTCCAAATCCGCAGGAGCTCAAGCAAATTACCAGTTGACCACTATGCTTAAAAGTGCAGAATCGTTTGATATGTTTAACCGGCAATACAACACAAATATTAACCGCCGCAACTCATTGGACTTTCTCCTATTCAACTCCCTGTTCCCTAAGTCTATTGTGTATAACCTGGACGTTGTCCGGAAAAATATAGAGTCCCTTGACTTTAACGAACAAAAGGGCAAGGGCTCTATAGACTTTGTAGTGGGCAAATTAGCAGCACGCTACCAGTTTCTGACCATTGAAGAAGTAGACAGTTCTATAATTGACTTCTTAAGTGAAACCCTAAGCAGCGTAGCAGATGTTGGACGCTTGTTAGAAGAGAAATACCTGGCATATTAACTGTGAAACATCCTATACAATAATTTTTAACAGAAGGTGAAATTTTGGCAGAGGTGGTGGTCACTATCCAACAATATTTTTTACGCAAGTTGCTTTTAAGATCTCTCCTACTTGTGACAGAATAATGCTATTTCTGGTTAATGTGCTTTTGTTTTCGTACTTAACCTTTAGAAATAAATATCTGTAAACCATTTTCAAATTGTACGCTGCTTACCAATAACACATTATAAAATTTTCTCCATACTATCTAATGCCTACTCAATATTTCATAGAATACAATACACATAACACATACGAGACAGTAGTAAAAGAAGCGGTCTTTGAATTTCTGGTTGCCCCCTGCAAAGATGTTACCCAGACAGTTACAGAAGTCAACTTTCGAAGCTCTGTAGAAGGGGCTATTTTTCAGAGAAGTAATCCTTTTGGATTTGAGCTTACCTGTATCCGTATCACTCAGCCCTTCCGGGATTTTAAGTTCAGGATGAAAGCTACCGTAGAAAAATACGACCAGGAGGCCTATACCCATGGCAACTTATCGGTAGAAGAGGAACTAACTATTTTATCAGGTCATGATTTCTATATAGATCATCACTTATACCTGGAGTTTAGCAACTATACCACAATTACCGAGGCCTACCATGATCGTTTATTGTACAGGCAGCCAAGCCAGTTTACCTACAATTACCTTATTCAGCTTAATCACCATGTACATCATATGTTGGGGTTCGACACAGAGCCTACCAACGTGCATACTACCGTGTCTGAAGCTATTGGCCTGGGCAAAGGAGTTTGCCAAGACTTTACCCATTTATTTGTGGCCATTGCCCGCAAAAACCGGATTCCCTGCCGCTATGTGTCCGGTTATCTAAACCAGGGAGGAGGTGTAATGGGGGCAGCTGCCATGCATGCCTGGGTGGAAGCTTTTGTTCCCGGAAATGGCTGGTATGGCTTTGATCCTACAAACAATCTGCTGGTAGATAAAAACTATTTAAAAACGGCACATGGGGTTGATTACAGTGATTGTAGCCCTATAAAGGGTGTGCTTCAAACAAGTGGTGAAAACCATACGGAGTACCATGTAAAGGTACGGACAAAATCAGACCAGCAAGCGGGGCTACCCAGCAATAATGGGGCGCCTGAGCACAGGTAGGTTAATGACAGAGTCAGTAAGTCATTAGCACAGACAAACTAATAAAAAAATTCAGTGTGTTTATGGCAATAAGCTGTCTATTGAAAACCATCTTTGCCATTCCTGCGAAAAGGAAGTGGGATGGTGCCCAGTTTGTAAAGGAATACATGCTATGTTTACCAATGAAAAGGATGGCTATACCTACATTAACCCGCAATGCCAGGCGCGCCTAATCAACTGTTTTGATGATAACAGTTTATTTTTAATAACTTACCTCTTTCTGAGAAAGTTTGTCTAACAATACACAATCCATATCAAAAATGATAATTGATATACACATTGATTGAAGGCAAATAGCCATACCTGCGGTAAGCATCCCTAAAATCGGCCTCCAGATTTTGGTAAAGTTGTTTTACCAAAGGCAGTCTCTCTAGCAGCGCCTGGTTGGTAGAGAAATCACTAGCAGAACCAATGATCTTGGCAATGGATGCTTCAGCCAGAATTTCGAACCTGGGATTGGGTAATATAAATCGTCTGCCATATAGTATACCTACATTGTTCAGATTGGATTTAGCAGAAATTTCAATGAGCGATAATCCTAAAGGGCTAAGTAAGGAAAGATCCCTATCAAAGTATGCACTTGCTGCCTGCTCTAAAGAGGCTTCTCCTTTAAGTTGAGCATATTGCCCATAGAGGCCAAGATAGTTTTTACCAAAGTGATAATTTCCCCCTAGCGTAAACATAAGGCCATGATCCAATGATCTTTCTATCAACTTACTCATAGATTGGTTTAAGCCGAACCATTCCATGGTTTCAAGGACAATTTTGTCGTAGGGTTTTGTTAATAATCCTACTTGTGCCCGGGCTGAGATTGCCTGGCTGAAATGGTAGTTAAATCCGACATTGTATTGTAAAGGAAACTGAGTACCTATAAATATACTTGGACTTAAATCCTCAGTTTGCGCTGATACAAAAGTGTTGCCCAGTAATAGGGCAAGAAGAGTAAAGAAATATATTCTTGTACTTTTTCTGAGGCGTTTTGTACACATAAAAAATTAGATCAGGTGATTTTTTCGCGAAACTTTCAGGAAAGGTTAATTTTGAAACTTATTTTTCTATATACATTAAAAAAATCTTTGACTTCTCCTCCTTTTATTAATTATTGTAAAAAGAAGACAACTTGGAAATTCCTTTGGAGATATTGCTTAACATCGAGCCGTATTATAAATCACATATTGTAGAAGTCATTTACATTAATCCTGCACTGCTTAGATGTTCAATTCTATCTGACCACGTACACGATAAGGATGATTTGATTTTCTTACGAGGAAAAGATCCACATCTATTGAATACCTTATATTTATCTAGGCTTTCTTGCCAGGTTTCCATCCTTGACGTGCTACAGGAGATGGGTCAGGACCATTGATAAATTGATCTGCGACAGCACCTGTAGTGAAGGCATAGATACCCTTGTGTACTAAGTCAATAACCTGTTCATCTACAGGCCATGTCCAAGGTAACGCACCCACACCAGTTGCATTCTCTAAGAGTTGATCATTAGCTAGGCGCAGGTTCATAAACATAAAAGAACCCACTGGACCGCGCAAGCCATGCTTGGCCATCAAACCACGCACTATGCCTAAAAGTATACCTTGGCCCCAGTGCATGGTCCAGTTCATTGCTAGCCGCTGCTCATCAGGTTTATGAGGAAGTTTAAGTAAAGCTTCCAACGTATGAGCGGGTACATAGGAGTCTGGCCGATGTGTGAAGAATTGTTCTACTTTTTCTGCCACTGTCATAGCGGCAACTCCTGCTAATCCTGCTAATAATCCTCCTGCAATTGCTTTACTTGTCGTCATAATTTCTCTATTTAAGTTTTACCTTCTATTAGTCATGCTCAACATAAGCCTTTCTTATAAAAAACTAGATAAGGCAGACTACACCTGCTTTTACGAGTCAGGTAGTAGATAGTTGATAGATACTGTTATAAAAAGACACTTTCAACTACCCTTTAGTGACCTTTTTACAATATGGTACTAAATGTAAGCAAATGGCTTTCTTTTAACTTCTATTACGCTTAAACCTGTTAATCCATTTACCAGCATCCAGATAATAGAGTATTTTTAAAGAAATAGTATTGTTTTGCCGGGTATATAGCGTGGTTTTTAAATTATTGAAATATCCTCCAATTAACTCTTGTTCTTTAATCAGGCTTGCATCTTTCCAGACAATTCGCATCTCACTGCCAGGAGCAAAAAGCCAGGAAAATACCATGTCAACATTGAATGCATTAAAATTAGTATCATGGTTGTCGGAATATTCTGTATTCATTAAATAGCCTTCTTGAGATAACAAACTGTATTGCTGATAATGCGCCTTGGAATGATAATGCCGTAACCGGAGTGTAAGGGACATGGATTTAGTAAAAATATAACTACCAGATAAGGTGTTAGATACGGTTTTAACATCCCGTTTACCAAAGAAGATGGCATCTTCTGAAGATTTTACAAAGCCAATATCAGCATATTTATTCTCTGGGTTAAGCGTGTAGTTCATTGAAAAATGATTATTGAATCTGTACCGGATGTTGAAGGTAAGATTTACTGATTTCCGTTCTGTCTCTCTCAGTTTCTTGTAATCTAAGCTGATATCATAGTAGAGGTCCTTTCTCTCATCTGAGGCATAATAGCCTCCAAGGGTGAAGTTAGCGGGTACTATATACACTCTGCCCCATGTGCGTGGTTCAAAAAAGTCATATGATTGCAGAGGGGCTATACTAAACCAGGTATCTATGTTTACCTGATTTTTCAGCGTACCTTTCAGAGAGCCAAATAGCTCAAAGCGCTGGAAGTTAGTTGGTTGTTGCAGTTGGGAGTATTCGCTTCCCAGTTCAGCTGTCATGTTGTTGAACTTCCAGAATGGTTTAAAGATTTCGTATTTCAATGTGGCGCGTTCGGTAATTTCATTGTTATTCAACAAGATTCCTAAATCATTGGGGTTATACCTGCTAGATTCTACGTGGTGTTTGAAGCTGTACTGAAAATTGCCACTAATTTTGCCAGCTTCCAGCGTGTAGGTATACCCATGATTGGCATTACTCCGCATGGTATCAAAGCGTTGGCTTAGGGCAGCTTTACCATTGATAGCATATTTATTTTCTTTATCGGCGAATTTAAATACGGTACCTGTCAGATTAGCATCATACATACTTCCTTTCCGAAGCACATTTGTATTTACAAAACTCACATAGGAATTGTTTTTCAGTGTCTGATCTAACACAATGACCGTATAATTAGTAAGTGGTTGGGTTAGAATTTTGCGTTCGCCTCCAGCTTCATTGCGTACACTAGCATACATATCAGCGGTAATCGCATTCAAAACACCAATGCCTAATCCCTTTTTTGTCCGTCCTGAAATCTTAGTCGCATTCAACATTTTGCTCTGAGCAGGATTTTCAATGAGTACTTCCCCTTGGCGTAATTGATCTTCCACTGTTGAATACTCTTTCGGCGGTCCTCCTATTCTGCGGGAATAAAAAAAATCGCCTTTGTTGAACAACTCCGTACCTTCTCTAAAAAAGGGACGGTTTTCATCATATTGTACTTCAAAAGGGGAAAGGTTGAGCACCATATTATCTGATTGTACCTGTCCAAAATCCGGTACCAAAGCTATATCTAGTGTAAAGCTTTCGCTAATCCCATACTTTATATCCATGCCGCCCACCAGAGAGTAACTAGCTTGTTTAGGTATATCAAGTCTGGTGGAGTAGTTTGCAGCATACGCAGAAATATAGGGAGTCATGGATAAACGCAAAGGAGATTGTACGTTGTTTATACCATTTATTTGCCCTGATTGGTTGACAATTCCATCTATAGCCGGATCTACTGGATTCCAGTAAAAGTCTTCATTATTACGTTTGATATGTCTCAAGAAATTGATGCCCCACGTTTGGGTAGGATCTTTAGAGAAACGCAAAGCCGCATAGGGTATCTTCATTTCTACGATCCAGTTTTTCCCCTTGAGCATACTGGCACTTTCCCATACAGCATCCCATTTTATATCTTCCTCTGTATCTTCTTGCGCTGAAGAGTAACGGCTATCTAGTTGTACACCTGCTGAGGTAACTGTAAAACTAAACGCATTGAGTTGATCATTATACGTATCTAAAATAACTTTGAAAAAATCCGCATTAGATAACTCATCGCGTTTACCTAACTCCTTGTATATACTATCTGCAGAAACATCGTGCATGAACGCACCGATATACAAGGCTTGTTTATCATACAAAACCTTTACCTCTGTTTTATGCGTTTCTTTTTTTCCCGGCAGGGGTTTATTTTGAATAAACTCTGTCGCCCCTTTCGCGTGTTTCCAAACTGCCTCTCCTAAAGAACCATCGATCTTGGGAGCTTTGCTGACCCTTACTGCCGTAACATGTTTTTGTTTTACTTGTTCTAGTTGTGACTGGGCAAAAGAAAAATAAGATACTAGCAGAAGATTAAAAAATACACATACCTTCCCTAACACAAAAAATAACTGGATTTATATGCTGCCTCTTACTTGCCATCAGTCAAAAATGTTACTCTAATCAGGTAAAATCAATTAAATATTTTCTATTTTAGTTTATATTATGAGAAAGCAATGATGTGTCTTTGGGAAATGTTAAACTTTAAGGAGTAGTCTGATAAATCATTTTGACCTTATCCACTCCGCGAAAGACTTACTAGGATCCCATCTCTCTGTTCAAATACTTTAAAGCTTATTTTATTGTTATTGAGTACATCCTCAAGATAGTTGCTGTTTATTGTTTTCATTGGAGAAATGAGTACTGCCAAAACATAGATGAAAATGCAATACTCATTTGGGTATCTTTTAACCTAAACCTTATAAAGGGTATGAATCTGATTCTAACGTTAATAAAAGAATCTTCAACAGGTAAATTAGCTATCAGGAAATTTTTTACTATCTCCACGTAGGCATACTTTTTCTAAGTAATACCTGTGAACAATCGCCGGTTTCAAAGCAGTAGGGTGTATTCATCCAACACAAGTCATAGTCAGATTTATAAAAGAAGGCCAAACAGAGAGTTCAGTTAATTCCCCCTTTCGGATATCATAACAATCTAAATACTACATCTACTTTCTTTCTAGTCTCTAATTTTATAGCGGAACTCCGGATTACAAAAGTAGTTTTGTAGTTGAAAGAAAATAAATCAACCCTGCCAAAAAGCCCTGTTTATCTCTGCGTAACTCAAAATTGTAATGATCTCTATGCACTCAGTAGTGATTAAACCTTCTGATTAGGAGTTCAACGCAACCCAAAAGCTCGTACGTGAGTTTGAGTGTATGTTGGCATGAAAACCTATCTCTACTCTCTTGTTATTTTCTTTTCCGTTTGGCATAGTCCGGTTGGTTTGAGTCAATCTAAACACACTATTGCTTTTGACTTTATACATCAACAAGCTGATAGCATACCCGCTTCATCACCTAAGCCAACGGCTAAACACAAGCCATTTACTAAACATTGGTATGCAACAAAAAGCGTTAAAACGCTTGCCGTTCCGACTCTACTTATGGGATATGGTCTTAGCTCATTTGGTAATCAAGGCTTTCCCTATAGCAGTCAGGAAGCTTTTAGAGATAGGAACCGGTATTTTGCAAACTTCCACACCCATATAGACGATGTAACCTGGGCTCTTCCTATAGCCGGGGTATATGGATTAAACGCCATGGGTGTAAAGGGCAAGCATAACTTTTCAGATCGCACTGCTTTATATCTGCTTTCAGCTACCTTAGCCAACAGTGTAAGTTTGGGTTTAAAATCAAGCACAGACCGTACTAGACCCGATTTATCAGCTAATAACAGCTTTCCCTCTGGTCATACGACGAATGCCTTTGTGGCAGCCGAGTTTATGCATCAGGAATACAAAGAGGAAAGTGTTTGGTATAGTGTAGCCGGATACTCAGCAGCTACTGCTACAGGAGCTATGCGCATACTTAACAATAGACATTGGCTCACAGATGTTTTGGTAGGGGCTGGTGTGGGGATGCTTTCTACCAAAATCATGTATCTGCTCTACCCTCTAATTGAGCAACGAGCAGTAGGAAAAACAAGTCAGGTAGGAATAGTTCCTACTTACAATGAACAAACCTTTGGAGTAGCTATGGTCTATATCCTTCAATAAATATTCGATTACTATTGGTAAAACCCTACTTTTGTGACAGAGGCCAAAAAGAATGTAATCGGTGAGGTAACTTATCCAGAACTAGTAATTCCTTTACCTAAGTGTTTGTCTCTTGTGATATAAAATGTATTTCAAGTAAATGGCCAATTTGAGATAACAAGATACAAGCCATGCAAAGGCTATTATTGTGGATATGCGTCACAATGATAGCAATTCACTTGCAATGGTTTAACTGCTGGCAAGCTATTTGTTTTCATCTGAGCCAATCTCTTTAGCTGTTCCCTACAACCGCCCATGAAATGAACTAACCCAATTCTGGATTCTAAACCTACAAGGCAGGGATGCGAAAAGCTGAGGTAGTTTTATACATACTCACCAATGGTAATACTTTCTCGTTGCCGAACCATTCAGCTACCAACTCAAGTACCTAAAGCGTACAACTATCATTGGAGAAACACCAAGGGGCGCACATTTCACGGGTCGGTAACCACCAACGGCAACTATTATATAAAGATCCCACAAAGCAAAATGACAAGTCCGGTCGCCAAGGCAAACAGGGAAGGCACTGATGTAACCTTCACATCAAAATTATTGCCCAACAGGCATCAAAAACGGTATATGCTAAAGCACTTGAGAATTTGAAGATGTAGTTAATAGTAAGATTATACGTAGTTTAATCTGCTTATAATATTTATTATGCGTTTGTATCCTAGTAAATAAGCTGAACTCGCCTACCTTAGCTTTCATGCTTTTATCTCTTAGAAGGTGCTAAGAGAATATGCTCATACATCTATTATTTATCTCAAATCTGAACATTTATTAAACTCAAGCTTTCGAGGAAAATAATGTGTATTTTCATTCTTTGATTAACCTCTTGCTTAAATCAATCTTTACAGCCACCTCCTATGCTACACAAACCACTTTTTTCTCTCTTATTAGCTGCTGTATGCTTATCCTTCCTTGTAAATGGACAACATCAACATACCACTGATCATGCCTCTGCTAGGTATACAAAAGGCATAGAGATGGACTCTCAACCCTTACTTGCCGGAGCCTTGCGGCTCAGTGAGGCTTTATCTTTTTTAGGTAGCTCTTTAACAACAACCGATGAAAAACGATTAAAGGCATTAGAGCACCAGGCTCCTAGCCAGGAAATCACTAAGCAAATACAGCAAATCCTTGATCCCTATTGCCTGGCTATGATAGACATCAATCCGGAGTCACGGGTTAAAGTAGAAAGAGGGCCCGCACAGGCAAAGTTGATGCAGGGAGGATGGGTGAGTTTTTTGGTGAAAGTGCATAATCAAGCAGGAATCACTGCCCAATTAGAAGTAGAAAGCCCTAATGCAGCTACTCCGCTATATGCGCCTACCTATGATCCACGGGTAGATGAAAAAAAGAAACTTTCTGCCGGCCAGGTTTCTAATCGTTTCCTGGAAATGCAGATTTACCGTAATCGTCCCCTGCTGCCTACTCTTTCTGGCTTACCACTCGAGTATGCGGTTGTTCAAATTTATTGCAAAGATGCTGGACAAAGAGAAGCCCAGATAGGTTTTCATATGGGACAAGGCACACAAGATATAGGTTTCCGTAACTTAATTCATATACTTTTTACCAGCCAGCCAGCCGTTAAGGTTACCTTACAGGTTAAGGATGAGGATGGTTCACCTAGTATGGCTTCTTTTTTGATCACCGATGGCATTGAACGTATGCTAGACGACAGTGTACATACCCTGGCCAATGCAGATTTCCGCTTAGCTGCCGCTCAACTTGAATTTAAACCTTCTATCAAGGCTGGGGAAGAATTTAGCGTGCCAGGCAAACTGGTGGGAATATATCCGCTACCCTCTAGGCGAGTAGCAGCGTTTGATCCCTATCCAGACTTTTTCTTTCAACCCCAAATTTACCGAACCGATGGTGAGCAAGTGCAACTGCCTGCTGGAAAATATAAGGTTACGTTTACGAAAGGTCCAGAGTATATTCCACAAACCATGGTGCTTACTATTCCCACCGGCGTAGAATCGTATCAGGCAAGTTTTCAATTAAAACGATGGATACATTTAGCCAAACTAGGATGGTACAGCGCTGATCACCATGTGCATGCTGCTGGGTGTAGTCATTATGAAAGTCCGGAAGAAGGTGTAAAACCTATGGCTATGTGGCGGCAAGCCTTGGGAGAAGATCTCAATGTAGCGGCTGTTCTAACTTGGGGGCCAAGCTGGTATCATCAAAAACATTATTTTACCGGAAAAAGTGATCCCTTGTCTACTTCTGCAAACCTCATGCACTATGATGTAGAAGTATCAGGGTTTCCTTCTTCCCATGCAGGACATCTTGTGCTACTCAAGCTTAAGGAGGACGATTATCCCGGTACCCACGAGATTGAGCAGTGGCCAAGCTGGACTCTGCCCGTGTTAAAGTGGGCAAAATCCCAAGGGGGTATTACCGGATATGCGCATTCTGGCTGGGGACTCGAACCATCCTCGCCCACCCAGGATTTGCCAAACTATGTTACTCCCAAAATGGATGGAATAGGGGCCAATGAATATATAGTTACCGTAACACAAGGAATAGTTGATTTTTTTAGTGCCGGTGATACGCCTGCTCCCTGGGAATTAAATATGTGGTACCACACGCTAAATTGTGGATTAACCACCAGGCTGAGCGGTGAAACAGATTTTCCCTGTATTTATGATGAGCGGATGGGTATAGCGAGAAGCTATTTTAAAACAGAGCGTGCACTCAATTATGAAAGCTATGTGGAGGCTATTAAAAATGGCCGCTCGTATGTGTCAGATGGCAAGTCACATATTATCGATTTTACTGTGAATGGCTTGGAAATGGGCACAAAAAACAGTGAACTTGCTTTGAAAGGCAAGCAAACTGTAAAAGTTAAAGCTAGAGTAGCTGCCAGCTTACCTGCAAAACAAGAGGAAGCAGAGGCAGCCATTGCACAAAGCCCCCTAGATGTGCAGCCCTATTGGCATATTGAACGGGCACGAATCAATTCTACACAGAAAGTGGGCGTAGAACTTATTGTCAATGGCCAGCCTGTTGATAGCACGCATATAACAGCCGATGGCACATGGACGGAGGTCTCCTTCAATTACTTTCTTGATTATTCTGCTTGGGTGGCGTTAAGAATATATCCAAGCTCACATACGAATCCAATCTTTATTAAAGTAGATAGCAAACCGATAGGGGTGAAAAAAAGTGCCCAATGGTGCAGAGACGCTGTTGATAAGTGTTGGAAAATGAAACAAGCTAACATTCGGATAGAAGAACGTCCCCAAGCGCAAGCTGCCTACATGAAAGCAAGGGACTTTTATACAAAAATAATTGAGCAGACTCAAAAGAAGTAGGCACTTCGAAGTTGTTATTCAATCCACTCAGTCATGCTAAATATTAGGATTCTTATTATTTACTAATTCAAAATAAAAGCCAATGGTAAAAGCTTCAACTACATAAGTTAATGAAAAGCGGGGAGTTAAAATAACTGCCTTATAAGTCGAAGCAAGCTCTTTTCTGTACATCCTTGTTGAAGGGTAGCAGATGCAGGAGGGTTACCCTTGAGTACCAGCCTCCATGGAGCATTCTCTAAACTAGAGCAAACTAAGTAAAGCTTTTTCCTTGTTCGTAAACCCGTTTGGTGAGCCTTCTTTTAGCATGAACTATCTTTCTGATTCTGCAAGGACAAGAGCAACTCATTAAAACTGGTAGCTTTTTCTACAAGATGCCATGGCACGCATACGGCATATGATGTCGTATTTTTCTTGTTTTATAACAGATATAGTGTATATATGGAATTTGGTAAGTTGACTAGCAGCCCTACTTGTATATTTGTTATATGGCTTAATAGCCATATAAGGTTAGGTGGTTTTGTAAAGAAAGGATGAATGAAGCTATGAATGGAGAATAATCCGACGGCTCGCATCCTTTTTTTATTTGTTTCCCTTTTCTTATGGATTGCTTACTCCACAAAGTGGGAGCCGGTGTTCTGAAGCTTAAAAGAGGTTAGTGACTGGATTATTAGGCACTACAATGAGCATGGCATGGATAGCAGTTCAAGTAGGAGATTACAAGCAGGAGAATAATAGCCACCATTAGTTGGTATATCAATTGAAAAAATGGTTACAAATGAATTACTGTTTAAAATATTATTTTTTATTGTTTGCCTCTTAGCACGGACGGCCTCTGCTTCTATAAACGCTATGTAGGGTGTCAGAAAGAAATAGACATCACATCCGAAAATGGAAAAAGCAAATTTATAAGGTGTATTCTTATTGATTTTTCTTGCTTTTTCTTCTTTTACACACAGCCAAAGCTTAATGCTTTTACCCTTTTCTAATATTAGCTCATAAGTAGTAACCTGAAAGGTAGGTAATTTACCAGATTACTCTCCTAACTCATTACACATACCATATGGGAAGAGTAGCCCTAGCAGATGTAGGACAAGCAAATAGTGAAGCTAGTCAAAGCGTAAAATAATAGTGTCCACAGGTGCTTTAATACCTTAACTAGTATCAGGTTATTTTATAGGTGCCTTATTCCAAGCTTATTACTAAAGAGTTGTTGGTAAACAACAATTCTTTAGCGTAAGAAATGGAGCGTTTATTCCTTTAATGCTAGACTAATCTACTTGATAGAAGAGGATGAACAATAAAAAAGCCTCTATCATCGATAGAGGCCTTTATAAATATACACTTTTGCATTATTATCTTTTTGTGTGCAAATTTGCTGCCAAAAGATACATTTTTAGTAAAAAAATATTAAATAGTAACAAGCTTATCTTTTTATAGGCTTGTTCATTTGTCTATAGCATTGCTTAGCTATAGTACAGGGTTTGTCATAAACTTTTCTGCCTTGTATCAAAGGTAAGCCTACACGAATAAAAGTAGGTAAGATAAATTTTATACATAAAGCAGCAGGATGATAAATAGAAAATCTTATATTATCATTCAATAGTTACTTCGATCAGTATTTATCTCCGCATTTATTGCATCAGATGGTATAACTACTACTTTTCTTGTTTCAGTGTATCTATATTGCTCCTCTTACGTGTAAATCTACAAAAAGAATTTTTGTGTAAGCCTAAAAAAAGTACTATTTGTCCAATATTGCAATGCTGATTTACAGATTCAATATCTTATTAACATAAGACAACTCTTAAATTTTCTTCATTTATAATCAACTTAGTTTACTGGAAATACCTATATGAAAAAAGAAGAAATCCTATTAGGGGATTGGCAACGTATCTTGCTTGGAAATGCACCTCTTGAATTTATGCTGGAGGTATTAATCCGAACCCTTATCATTTATTTTATTCTGCTCATTGCGATTCGCCTGCTTGGAAAGAGAATGAGCTCTAATATTACCATTTTTGAAATGGCCGTTATGCTCATGCTGGGGGCTGTAGTTTCAGTACCCATGCAAACCCCTGAACGTGGCCTCATACAAGGTGTCATTGTTCTGGCTTGCGTAGTTGCTCTGTATAAGGGCTTTAGTTTGCTTACATATAAAAGCCGCAAGGCTGAGCTATTTACTCAGGGAGATGTAAGCTTATTGGTAAAGAATGGAATTATAGATGTGCAGGAACTTAGGAGAGCAGCTGTTTCACATGAACAACTCTTTGCTAAAATCCGATCCATGGAAATTCGTCAATTAGGACAAGTGAAACGCGTATACCTGGAAGCATGTGGTATTATGAGTATCTACGAAAATCCGGAACCCAAACCTGGGTTAAATATTTTACCTTCCTCAGATGAAACGCTTAATAAAACTATTGTGAAGGACCCGCAGTATCTGGCCTGTAAAAATTGTGGAAACGTACAAGAAACTAAGCATTCTTCTGCCAAAGCCTGCAATAATTGTGCAGTACATGACTGGGACTACGCAGTAACTGTAGCAAAAGAACAAACTCAGGTATCAGAAGAAATATACAGCTAGACTATCTTAAAAACTGAAATCAATCCTATAAATACCTAGAATTAATTACAATGAAAGCAGAAGAAATTCATATTATGGATATTGGCCGCATCCTAATGGGAGAAGTTCCTGGTAGCTTTTTAATTGAAGTCATTATCCGGACCGTTTTCCTATTTTTATTATTATTATTCTCCATGCGCTTAATGGGTCGACGAATGGCCAGTACATTAAATAGAAATGAACTAGCCGCCCTAGTTGCCTTGGCTGCTGCCATTGGTGTTCCCCTGCAGTCACCAGACAAAGGACTGCTCCCTGCCTTCATTATAGCTATCATTATTATAGCTTTTCAGCAACTGATTGCAAGACGATCTGTAGCAAGCAAAGGCTTTGAAAAAATTACCCAGAGCAACTATAGCATATTAGTAGCCAACGGTCAACTCAACTTACATAATATGAAATTGGTTGGATTATCCCGTGAGCGTATATATGCGGAATTGCGCTCGGCTAGAATTGATAATTTAGGTCAGGTAGAACGATTGTATCTGGAAGCGTCTGGCCAGTTTAATGTTCTTAAATTTGAAACTCCTAGGCAAGGTGAATCCATTATTCCTGAGTGGGATCAGGATTTCTATCATAACAGTTAAATGTAGATCAGCAAGTAAGGGTACTTAATTGATGCGGAGTTAAATTAACTTCCTCTCTGGTTTTACTAAAAGATTTTTTTAAGACTGTACTCAAAAAAAAGGCCTGACAAATAGAATTACTTAATAAATTCAAATAGTTGCTGCCCCTGCTGAGAGTTTTTAACTAACCAATGTGCTAAGCTTGAAACGCGGATTAGGCAGGCCAAGTGCAAGTTGCTTACTGCGGATTTTGACAATGTGCAGGCAGTTAACCGAAAACTATAACAACTTCAGCTGGAAGGTGAAATAGCCATAGATGAATAAATGGAACTATACCGACAAGAAGCTCAAGAATAAATAGTGCAACAATAGATCTAAAACCCAAGCAAGTAGAATAATGCCAGAATTACTTCTCGACAGGTAATGCTCCAAAAAGCTATAAGAAAGACTATGAGATAGAAAACGATGATCAGGCAGCTGCTAACGAAGTTAAATTGATATGATAAGAAATGCTAAGGATTTGAATGCTATTACCCAAATGATACAAAAAATACTTATGGAAAGAGGTATTTATTCTAGATATGGTGTCCGAGTAGATTTAACTTTTTACTTTTTTTATAGAATCAAAAAGCCTTCCTGCTAGGGAGGCTTTATTTAAAGAAAAAAAGAAGGACGCATAGCATCCTCCTTTTTCCTAGTTACTGGAATCATTAAATTTATGAAATAAACAACATACAACTTACCCCTAAAAATTATACTCCAATAAATGTATTTTCCTAAACCCACTTCTAAGACGCATTAGGCAAAGCTGAAGATATACTCAATTCTCAATTTAGGTACTAACCGAGCCAAGTTGTTACTTGTACCTAGAACTGTAGCCTTACCTACTTTATACGTAGTTGATTTTCACTACATTCCTTAGCAGGATTTCGTATTTTTGCTCTACTTGGTTATTAAGTAGTTCTCTACCTTTATACTTGTTGTAATCTAGTATAAATCTAAATCAAGAATATGTCTATAGAATCGAAGCAATGCTGATAGAAGAGACTATTTTAAAGCACCTCTCCTCATGCAGGACAAAAAGCCCGCAGTTATTGAAAAAGAACAGGCAACTCATTGCGCATTCAGCGAGATTACGATCAAAAGTTGCTCATCAGCGAAGTGAGAGATTTCATTTGTAATTATTTGTTCACTAAAGTTTGCACTACGCTAAAAAGCCTTTCCGTTGGAGAGGCTTTTTTGTTTTATCGGTATTTATACCGATTAAATACTAAGTATTTATTCCTATTTTGTAATCAATATTTAGGAGTAAAATCCCTTGCAATCCGGCATATTTTTTAATCAACTATCTTGATTTAATTGTACTCTCCAAGCCGGTCACTTCATAAGTCGTTTTATTTTAAACTATCTCTACCTATGCCTTATGATACTTTTTATCCCTATCAGAGAAATTCTTTCTACAGATGACCCTACATTGGTTAAACTGAAGAAATATAACAAGTGTGCCAGCATGCTTAATTATTATTGCGAAGGCTGTTATTTGTCTCCCCAGAAAAAAGCGCTGCTTTTGGAAGAATTATTTACCTCAGGGAAAGAAATTAACAGTTATGAATTAAATCAAACTAGGCAGCACTCCACGATTGGCTATTAATTCATCCCTAACTATTTTGTCTCCAAAAATAGAATCGACAGACTGTTTTAGGTCCAATGATCCGTCTGGCAGATATCGGCTGCAGATCATGCTCGATCGGCTATCGAGGAAGGATTGATTAGAGAAAAGTAGAGAGATGATCATAAATTAGTAACCATTGCTTCGTTAAATCTAACCTCCACGATTATATTGATTTCATCATTATGAATAACTTCTGCAGAAAAGTTCCCCATTGAGTGCAAATTAGTGCTATGGTCGGTTGCAAGTATAGAGGCATAAAAGTCTCCATATCCAAGGCCTACTGCGCCTGCTCATGTAAGAGTAGATGCCGGAGTTTAAAGATAGTAAGCATGCCGGGCAAATAGGTGAATCTGAAAATAAAAGCAACAGTGTTTTATTCCAAATCCAATGGTCAAGCCCCCAATTTATCCTACAGATCATTAAAAGAAAAATTTATTGCATCTCCTAAGCAACCTAAAGCTTTTAATAAATTTTAAATGGTGATTAACTTAATTACTCCATTTTTTGGAACTCATCAACATGATTTAAAAGGAGAAAGAAAACTTTTCATAGAAAGTTATTCTAGCTAATTATGTTCCCCTTTAGCCTATTTTTATTAATAAACAATTTGAGCAAAGGGATTTATCTGATTGCTTGCCAATGTAAGTGATTAAATTCGCTTTTCTGTGACCATATGCCCGATATAAAAGTAGCAGCTTAATTTATTGTCCACAATTTTATTGCATGTCTAATACTAGCTGTAAACTTAAGTGAGGAGAAAGCTAAAAATATCAGGCTAGGTGTAAGGCATGCAGTGAAGCTCGAGCACTCCCTCCACGGATATCAGGAATAATAAACAATTCCAGTATGCTTACTCCCTCAAGTTGGACACTATACGCTTCTTTTTGTGTGGTAGTATAAGGCGGACTGAACGTATATTGTTGACGGATGATTTCTTGGTAAGACTTCCCTTTATCGGTTGAATACCTGAGCAGAAACTCCTGGGTGCGTTCTTGTTGTGCTTCTTGAAAATATAGCCCAATCAAGGTAAGCCGTTGGGGTTTGTCAAACAACAGGCGTATGGTTTGCTCGCCTGCTTGTTCGGCTAGCCAGCCTGGGCTAGAATCATCCAAAGGTTCTTGACTAGCAGTTAAGGCTAACTCAATAGGGTTTGATGCCTGCTCAGAAGTGACCTGCACAGATGCAAGGCTTTCCAGGTCTAACCAATCTTGAGCTATAGCAGCCTTTCTCTGTAGAGAAGTATCGATAATCTGTTTACGCATGAAGTATTATTAGTAGTGATCATTATTATACGCTTATGTCTCTACTTAGTTCAACTGAATTGATTTTACGTTAGTTGTAAAGCAAACAGGATGGTTTATAAACTATTATTTCGAGTATCCTTTATCTTGCCATAAGGTACAAAATCTCCCTTTTCTGGTATAACATTTTTTCGTGTATTCTAAAGTTTATTCATGCTAACAAACAAAACATATTACGTATACCCATTATCCATGTAGGTAAGTCCCAGCATTATTGAGTAGAAAGTATAGAATCACTTCAAGCAAAAGTTCCTCTTTTTTAAGAATTTACTTTACCAGGTAAAATTCAAGCAGATGCTTGTTGGTTAATGCTTTGGTGGCCGTCTATCTAAGTATTTATTATTTTTCATCCGTATTTCTAAGATAAAATCCGTATAACTCTCTTTTCTTTTTAGCGTAACCCCTTCCATAAAATGACACTTTGCTTACACAGGCTACGAATGTGTAAACTGCACTAGTAAATAAATTGGCACTTTTTAACTGATTCATGAGTAACCATCTAAACTCCCCTAATCCTACATCACCTTTAGCTCAAGTGGTGGAGCGAAATATACAGGCTCTGATAGATAGGCGTAAGGAGGAAGAAAAAAATAAAAACTGGCCAGATCGTATAGCAGATTCAATCACCCGCTTTACAGGCAGTATGCGTTTTGTCTATATTCATTTGATTTTATTTGGCAGTTGGATTTTAATCAACCTAGGCTGGCTTCCTTTGCCTCAATTTGACCCTTCTTTTGTCATCCTAGCCATGTTCGCTTCTGTAGAAGCTATTTTTCTTTCCACCTTTGTACTTATCAGCCAAAACCGTATGGCGGCTCTAGCAGATAAACGCGCTGAACTGGATTTACATGTAAGCCTTTTAGCGGAGCATGAAATTACCCGGTTAATCACTATGGTAAGCGAGATAGCTAGCCAAATGGGCATACAAGCCTCGCAAGATCCCGAACTACAAGAACTTGCTAAGGATGTGCACCCTGAAAAAGTGTTGGATAGTATAGATCATAAAGCCAAGATTTCCTCTCAGCCTAAACCATCTCAGAAGGCTTAGGTGTACTAGGATTTTTCTAGAAGCATTACCTGTGGAGAATGAATCAACAAATGGCTGAAGAGGGATAAAAACAGTTCAATTAAAAAACCTTTATGGAGATACTTATTATTGTTGTGCTTTTTATTCTCAATGGAGTGTTTTCTATGTCAGAAATTGCTTTAGTTTCCTCCCGGAAATCTAAATTAGAAGCCCAGGCAAAAAATGGAGATAATAAAGCGCAGCAAGTCTTGAATTTAGCTGCTTCACCAAATCGTTTCTTATCTACAGTTCAAATAGGCATTACTCTTATAGGTATTCTGACAGGCCTTTTCAGTGGGGCTAATATGACTAGAAACATTCTTAGTTTTATTGACCGCTTTGAGCTACTCAGACCCTACAGCCATTCTATTGCAGTATCTCTTGTAGTGATAGGTATTACATATCTTTCGTTAGTTATAGGGGAATTAGTACCTAAGCGTATAGGGTTATCTAACCCTGAGGCAATCGCTAAAATGATGGCAGCCCCTATGAGTTTGCTCTCAAAGCTAACATCTCCCTTTATCTGGCTGTTAAGTATATCCAATGAATGGATCATTAAAATCCTTGGTATCAAACCTGCCCAGAATTCGGTGACAGAAGATGACATCAAAGCCCTTCTTGAGGAAGGAGCGAATGAAGGAACTATAGAAGTAATAGAACATGAAATTGTAAAAAATGTATTTGATCTAGGTGACAGAAAAATAGGCTCACTGATGACGCATCGACAGGATATTGTTTGGTTAAACCTAGCCGATGATATAGTTATCAATAGAGAAAAAATCCTTACGCACAGGCAAAGCTTATACCCCCTTTGCAAACAAACCATTGATCAAGTTGAAGGTATTATTTATAGCAAAGACTTACTCCATTGTAATCTGGATGAGCAATTAAGCAGATTGAATGAACTAAAAGCAGAGGCTTTATTTGTCCCGCAAAACCTCAAAGCATATTTAGTGTTAGACCTTTTCAAAGAAAAAAGAACTTACAGTGGACTAGTGGTAGATGAATACGGAGGTGTAGCTGGAATGGTAACCATTAACGATATTTTTGATGCCCTGGTAGGAGACAATTCTAAGAATGTAGAAGCTGAAATTGTTCAAAGGGAAGACGGAAGTTATTTAGTTGATGCTCAAATTTCATTTGAACAATTTTTGGGATATTTTTCTCTCACTTACCCGGATAGAGAAGTAACTCATGGATTTAATACGCTAGGCGGTTTTGCTATACATATACTTAACACTATCCCAAAGACAGGAGAAACGTTTAGCTGGAATGATCACCAGTTTGAAATAGTAGATATGGATAAAACCCGCATTGATAAAATATTATTTAAGAAAAGTATTGCTCATGTGAGTGTAAATATAGACACAAATTAGAAGCATAGAGTTTTACAATACGTATATATCCTCCTGCTATTAGGTCTTAGTACGCTTTATCTTTTAGAAGTATTTATACCAAATGTTACCGATCCCTTAAACAACATAAAAGGAAAGCTAATTGATCTATCCATTGATACACTAGTTGAAATGTAGGAACTTCATCAAGTAGCATGTCTACATTCTTACCATCATCTGGGTGAATTTGATGCGTTAGTAATTAAGTTGGTGAATAAAACTAAGTGTTTAGTGGCTCACTATGACTACGCATAAATCGGGTGGGTTGTACTTTCTACGTAATTACCAAAACCAGTATATCTTCTGTAATAAAATGCCGTCTAAAGGGCCAAGTTTATATCTGTTATTTACATTAAATCTAATGCAATGATTAACCATTTCTATACAGACAGGTTAATATCTGTCCATCTTGCTTGCCAGGTCGTTAATCAGGAATATTCGCTTATCTCTGAGCAAGTCTATTTGTTAACAGATGCATTTGATAGAAAGATTAAGCTTTATACCAGAAAACAACTTTTATTTTTGAAAGCTTTCCTCACCCTCCAACATGATCTGGAAGGTCGATCGACAGATTCTCTTATAGAGTATCAACTTTTTCTCATAGAGGAACAATTAAAAAAACAGCGTATATAAACTCATGTGTAATGAGTTGTTATAAGGCCCTATGTGTGAACTTACTGATTCAATATATTCTCCATTTTAAAGATATTGCATGGACTTACAAAGCAAATAATTTTTACAGACATATATCAATAATCCATCTTCGGTAGGGTTTGAAGCCGGTGGTTAGAAATTATGGCTGAACCAGATCATACCATTCGTTGATACCCATTTTATAAATGACTATGGTATAGCCGTAGTCGTAATTAACCCAGATGCAGCCTACCGGGCGATTACTAAGGCTCATATAGATGAGGTATCCTCGCTTGTTAAGTACATCAGCAAAGAGGGCTTTATCTACGTGCGTAAAAATTGAGTTGCTGACCTGGCCATTGTGCCGCCATCCAAGCTGGTAAATATACATACGCCCAAAGGATAGTAAAAGGCGTATTTGAATGGCCCGCTGTTCATGTTCGTACTACCAAAGAGGATGGAGCACCAAGACACCATTTTAATTGATTGTGGTTGCCAAAATAAACAGAAGTAGAATCCATGGCCATGAAGTAGGTTCAGTCATTCCCTATGCTGATTAAATGGTGGAATTGAACGGGCAATATCTGGCAGGCCGTGCGTTAGATAACCAAGTAGGCGGCTATATACTCGCTGAAGTGGCCCAGCTCCTTTGATTCAAAGAAATAATGCTGCCTTTCGGTCTATACATGGTTAACTCCGTGCAGGAAGAAGGAGGTTTTCGAGGTGCCCAGATGATTGCACCCGCATAAAACCGCATGTTTCACTGATTGTAGACCTTACTCATGAGATGCAGGCACCAAGCGCTGTGGATTATTACCTCATCAAGAAATAGTTTTAGCAGGTATATATGTGCATTACATAGATTTTTATTTGTGTTGCTTTAAGAGCTTATAGCTTTATCTGAATAATACCAACTATTTATTAATCTTTATACTGCTAAGAACATTCTTACCTCTTTGTATAGGCAGCTAACACATAAACGGATTTGTTTTTATACGTAGGGTCTCCGTATTTACTCCCAAATGTCAAATTCAGTATTTATTAAAAAGCTATTTTTTCTTGATTGGCGTTCAACCCCTATCCTTAATTAGAAAGCTAAAGTAGAGAGTTTTAGGTTTATATATACAAGCATAGCTTTGAGCAACAACATGAACAATACAGCCCGTAAAATTGCTGCTAAGATTTCTTCAGCCCATAGAGCCAGAATAGTAACCTGTTATTTAACACTAGCTGAGGTATAATTAATATTTTAGGTATGACCATACAACCTTTTCAGTGCTTCTGTTCCGTAATACTCTATAAACTCGTAAGGGTAGTTTTATATAGGGTTAATCTGGAATCAATATGTCAGGCCAATTCTAAACAGATTAGTCATCATAAGTATACAAAGATTAATGCCCGGTATCAAGTTAGCAAACCAGGCCCCTTACTGTTACTTCAATTTGTGAGCTCATCCGCAGGTAGAAAAATAATACCTGAAGCTCTATTCTCTCTAGACTAAAGAGTACAAACAAAAGTTAACTACAGCTAGGTGGCTGACTGGTAACGCATCACACGTTGGTTATCAGCTAAAATCCAGAGATTAGCTTGATAAACTTTTAAAACTTAGGATTCTGAAGAAATTGCAGAGTCGATTTATTCCAGGCGACATAGTTGATGGCTGATTTGAAAGGAACCTATGTTCAACAGCCACAGATAAAAATAACCCCAGTGCTTTGTTGGCTACACCGAGAGACTATGGAGCCTTAGAAAGTATTTGTCACTAACATAAAGTAAATGATTGAATTAATTAATAGCAAACTAGCTAAAAATATAGAACTTTGGGCAGGAGTGGAATGTACGTTTAACAGAGTTAAAGACAAGTATTTTAACCAACTGGAATGTAATGGCCATTTAACCCGAATAGAAGATCTGGATACCTTTGCCGCCTTAGGTATCCGCACCATGCGTTATCCGGTATTATGGGAGCAAACAGCCCCTGATCATCCGAAAAAAATGGATTTCTCGTGGTCTGATGAACGCTTAACACGGATGCAGGAACTGGGTATGAAGCCAATAGTGGGTCTGCTGCATCATGGCAGCGGACCGCATTACACGAGTTTAGTCAATCCTAATTTTGTAGATCTGTTTTCGGAATATGCCGCGGCCGTGGCGCGCAGGTATCCATGGGTAGAATATTATACTCCGGTAAATGAACCTCTCACGACTGCCCGCTTTAGTGGCTTATACGGTCATTGGTATCCGCATGGAAAAGATGGGGAAACCTTTGCCAGAGCCCTGCTTACCCAATGTAAAGCTACGGTAAAAGCCATGCAGAATATACGGGCAGTAAATCCGGAAGCTAAACTGATCCAGACAGAAGATCTAGGAAAAACGTTGAGTACCCCCCTGCTTGCCTACCAGGCTGCACTGGAAAATGAGCGGCGGTGGCTTAGCCTTGATCTACTGTGTGGCAAACTTACTGAGGACCGGCCTATGTGGAAATATTTGCTCTCTTTTGGTATAAGCAAATCCGAGTTATACTGGTTTATAGATAACCCTTGTCCGCCTGATATTATTGGCATAAATCATTACCTGACGAGTGAACGTTTTCTGGACGAACGGCTGGAACGGTATCCATCTAACACACATGGAGGCAATGAAAAACATAGCTATGCTGATATAGAAGCTGTGCGTGTATTAATGCCCGGCATAGCCGGCCCACAAGTATTGATAAAAGAGGCATGGGACCGCTATAAGAGGCCTATAGCCATTACAGAAGCACACTTAAGTTGTACCCGGGAAGAGCAAATGCGATGGTTGAAACAACTATGGGAAAGTGCGCAATTCCTGAAAAAAGAAGGCGCAGACGTGCGCGCTGTAACGGTCTGGAGTTTGCTGGGAAGCTTTAACTGGGACAGCCTGGTTACTTGCGATGCTGATTTTTACGAACCCGGCGTATTTGATGTGCGCTCTGTTACACCTCGCCCAACAGCGCTTGCCCTAATGATCAAATCCTATGCGCAGGGTTATGACTATTGCCATCCGGTACTGGAAAATGTCGGCTGGTGGCGCAGATCTTCTCGCTTGCTCTACCCACCGGTTCGTAGTAGGCAAGATGCTGTATGGGATATGGTGGGACAGAGTGGGGATGACTCATTCAAAAGAATTCACTTTCCTGAAAATTTAGCACTCAGTAAGTCTACCATCAAATCTGGTATCAGCAGTACAGGTGCTGCTTCACGGAAAGATAAAATAAATAAAGAGATGCCTGCTCCTTTGCTTATTATAGAATCTACTGAAAACATAGGCTTAATGCAGGCATTTGCCAGAATTTGTGAGGCGCGCGCTATTACTTATCACCAATTATCAGAAAGCCAATTCGAGGTGACAAATGCCAAAGATTTTGAAAAAGTAATAAATGAACTCAAACCTTGGGCAGTAATCAACACAGCTGAATTTAACCAGATAGACAATGCCCAACTGTATCCGGCTGATTGTTTGCGGTTGAATACATTCTGCGCTAAAATGATAGCTGATGTTTGCCATATGCAAAATATACCTCTGCTTAGCTTCTCTACAGATCAGGTATTTGACGGACATACTGACAAACCTTATCTAGAGAGTAGCCCAGTAAATCCCATCAATGTATTTGGGCGTAGCAAAGCGGAAGCAGAAAAACAGATTTTACAAGCACATACTAAAGCATTGGTCATCCGTACCGGACCAAGGATATGTCCATGGGATGAAGATAATTTTCTTACAGTGGCTTTGCGTAACCTGGAAGAAGGCTTACCCCTTGTAACACATACAGGCAGACTGTTTTCAGCTACCTATGTTCCACATCTGGTATCTACCTCACTGGATCTTCTGCTGGATGGAGAGAAAGGAATATGGCATTTGTTTAATGAAGGAACAGTTACCTTTGCCGATCTCATCAGGAATGCAGCCCAGGTGGCTGGCCTGAATACCAATTTGATAGAAGTAAGGCCGGCAAACTTTCTAGACGAACTTACTGCACCACAGCCCAGGTATCGTGTACTCGGTAGTGAGCGGGCTATACTATTACCATCTTTGGAAAAAGCTCTGGTAGATTATTACCAATCTATGCTTAGACAAAGTAGTTCAACGGTTTAGGAAAATTGTGATAGAACATACCTTCAAACAAAAGTTTGTATTTACAAAACTTCTCCCAAGTAGCGGCCTATTCCAAGCTATAGCCTTGACACAAGGGCACGCTGCCGGGAAGTTTAGAGCCACTACAGAATTAACAATAGCTGAGCTAAATCAAGCGTATGAGTCAGCATACGCCTTCCCTATTGTTACTGGATGCCGTTTGCCCTCATAAATGCCTTCCTTAGATAGGCTATTTCTGCTTCTTCAGGGGTTTGTTTTGGTTTTCCATGGCCAGGAAAACGTCCCTCCCTCTTGTCTAAAAACTCACGGTGCCACCGATAAATCAACCCGATTTTGATATCCAATTCCTTAACCAGAACTACTAAATTTTCTCTGCTCTTACTGAGTTCAACAGTCATTAGTTTGAACTCTTTGTTGAGTTTTCTTCTTTGTCCCATTTTCATTAAGTTAAGAATTTTCGCTTAACTTACTGTCCATCCAAAGGTAGCAAGATCATTACCAACATGCTTCTGTTACAGAAAACGGAGGAAGGGTTCTGTAATACCATACGCTACTCTTTAACCTTTTCTCGTAAGTAGGCATAGATGCTCTCTAGGTGCCCAGAAAAACTAATTATATTCAGCACTTCTTTAGCAGGAAGAACTAGGAGTAATAGTAATTTCTATTTCTGGATGGGGTAAATGGCGGTAGTTGATTTCATAGCCAGGTGCTTGGATGGATTGGATTGGATTTGAAAGGTGGTTTTCTCAAGCGCTTCACTGTATTCTAGCGGGATATTTTCCATAAATAGCTATATTCCTTTAATTTATCTAGGAGTGTGGTTGAAATCTACTTCATATTAACAGCGTGGATGATGAACCAAATTTTATGGTAGTTCAATAAAAAAGGAAGTGCCTTTGTTTTCTTCACTCTCAAAATAGATTTTGCCTTTATGTAACTCTACGATTTGCTTGACAATATAAAGCCCTAAGCCTGTGGTTTCTTCTCCCTCAGTGCCCTGTCTGCCCGCTTTGGTGAATTTTTGAAATACACTACTTTGTAGTGACTCTGGTATACCAACGCCAGTATCACTTACTTGCAAAAGGATGCTTTGGGTTTCTTTTTTCAAGCCTACCCTTACTTTTCCACCCACCTTTGTAAACTTAATGGCATTGGAAACTAAATTCTCAATCACTCTTACAAATTTTTCCCTATTGACTTGCCCATACACCTGCTCTTGAGGACATTCAAAGTAGAGGGTTATTCCTTTTTCCTTTGCATGTAATTGTAAGGGATATAGTAGCGGCTCAATAAAGCTTTTCATTTCTACAGTTTGTTGCTCCAAGGGTTGCTTGCCTAATTCTATTTCCCCAATCAGTAACAAATCTTTAATGATATTATAGGCTTTTTCACAGCTACCCTCTATCATATCCAGGTAAGTTAGGCTTTGAGCGTGCTTTTGGGCATTTATTTCTTGTAAGGCAGCTATGTCCTTTTTCAAAAAGCTGCTTAATGCTTTAATACTATGAATAGGGTTTTTTAAATCATGCGCCACTGTATGGATCATAATTTCCTGGGAATCATATAATTTGTTGACTTTCTCTTCTATTGCTTTTCTTTCTGATATATCTTCCAAAATGGTATAGCCTAGGGTGTCACCATCATCTGTAAATAATATCGAGGTTACCTTACACCAGAAGGAAGAGCCGTCCTTTCTCACTAAGCAGGTTTCTATGCCAAAAGAAGGGATCTTTTCTTTCCATAATTTTTTCTGTAACTCGTGCCATGTATGGACAAAGTGGGGATGGGAATAGGCTAAAATATTGGTACTTACTAATTCTTTTTCAGAGTAGCCTAACATAGCTTGCAAAGCAGGATTGACTTGAAGAATGCGTAAATCTTCTCCAATGATTTTTTTACCCAAGATGGATTGCTCAAACACTGTTTTAAACCGATGCTGGCTATCTTGATAGGCTTGTTCATTACCTAATTGTTCTTCAAACCTTTGAATAGTGCCTTGATTAGAAGAACGCAAACGAGCGTTTTCTTGCTGTAAAGTGCTATTCTCAGTTTCAAGCTGTGATAATCTATCAAGAAGGGATTTCTGGCTACTTTTTTGGCTACTCGAATATTGATTTTCCATAAAGCTGATTTACGACCACATACAACATAGCCATCAATATAGTAAATCCATTCCACAAAATAGTGGGGTTAACCCTTCTGATGGCTTAAGTTTTTGGCAAACGATCAACTAGGCAAGCATGATACGTCGAAAAGGCTGGATAAATCAATTTCTAGAGTATAGAAGTTTAACCTTGTTGAGAAGAGCTCTCACTGTTTGGCAGCAAGCTTACTACCGCTTGCCAGAGATCTTCTATATGACAAGGTTTAGAAAGCCATCTGTAGGGACTGAGCCATTGAAGCTGCGCTTCCCATCCCAAAGTTTCCCCATCATGTTTGCTTAAGAATATAACCGGTATGTTTTTACTATTTCTTCGCACCAGTTGAATCAATCTGAAAGTCTGCTCGGTATTCGGCCAATCTGCGTCTAACACTAAAAGGGATGGGGTATGCCTTTCCACACTTTCTATTGCTTTTCCTACCTCTTCTACCTGTTCAATTTGCTCAAAACCCCAGGTATCAAATTGAACGTGTAAACCCATACCTAGTATAGGGGCCGGTATACAAATTAAGATCCGCTGCTGATACATATAGGTGAAATAAATACTAAAAAATTCTACCCCAGAGATACTATTTACTTCACTAAAGAATTGGCAAAGGATAAGTTCTACAAGATAAGTCGTACAAATTTACTACTTACTCTTTGTAAACAGAAGGTATAAAATACCCATTTTACTAGCTATTTATACCTAAAATCAATTCCTTCAAGCGTTGCTATTTTTAGGAATTTCCACATAAAATGTGGTGCCCTTGTTCTCTTCACTCTCAAACCATATTTTGCCCTTATGCCATTCCACAATAGTTTTGATAATAGACATGCCTAATCCTACCGATGGCTCTTCTCTGAGTCCGGGCCTTCTTGCTTTGGTAAACTTATCAAATAGGGAAGCGTGATACTTCTTTGGTATACCTATGCCAGTATCTTCTACGCTGATCAGGACTGTACCGCTATCTTCTTTATCTTCCACACGCAGGGTGATCCTGCCATCATCGGGAGTGAACTTAATAGAATTAGAAACTAAGTTGGTGATCACCTGAAAGAATTTTACATCATCGACCTCTACATAAATAGAAGGATCAGAAGAAAACAGCTCAAAGGTTACCTTTGTAGTTTGTTGGGAATCCTGATACTGCTCCACGATTTCCCGTAGGCGTTCCACCATATTGAGCCTTGCGGTAATCAGGGCCATTTGGGAAGATTCTAAAAACTCCTGGGCAACAAAATCCTGTATCAAGTGGATACTGCCTTTAGCCGTTTTTGTGATCAACCCAACTACATGGTTTAAATCTTCATCCCTATAGCCCTTTATCCGGGTAGCTATCAGGGATGATAAAGATTGGATAGTGCCTAGCGGACCTGCCAGATCATGGGAGAGAATCTGTATAATGGCGTTCTTCTTATGAGAAAGCTTGAGTTCTACATCTGCATAATGTTTGAAGTCAGTGATATCTTCCGCTAGCCCGGCAATCACTTGTTTGCCATTTTCCTGTAACAGAAAGGGGTGCACCCGTAACCATCGCTCTTTATTCTTGGGTAACAAGAAGCGGAACTCCATCCGTTGCTTGCTTTCACCCTTGAGCAAATCTTGGTAGACCTCCGTTACATATTCTTGATCCTCCCCGTGAACCATTTGCAATAACTGAGCAGCATCGACACTTTTCCTTTTAAGTCCAAAAACCTGCTCAAAGGAGGGATTCAGGTAAGAAAACTGCTGAGCCTCTACCTGAAAGGCAAAAACGACTTGATCTATCTGTTCGGTGAGCGCATTGCGAAAATCTTCGCTATGCGTAGCATTATGTGCATCTGACATGACCTAAAAGAAACGCTGTTATCCCTTAGGCCGCTCCAGTACACTCTAGCAACCCAACCTAAGGAGAATAAGTTTAGTAGAAAAGATGTATTATGATTATTTCCATCATAATAATTCAAAAGAAGTTAAATAGCTCCTTTAACGTGCTACCATCTTATTTAATAGAAAGTTAAATAGCTAACTAAGCAAGTAAGTAGTCCTATTGTATAAGTATTAATTCCTTTTTCTCTTTCTCTACTTATTTTAGAAAATATTCCAAATCGGATTACCTTTGCCTTTCCAGTCTTTAGGATAGAAAGATTAGATAATGTCAAATCAACTCTTTCAGAAAGTTCATTGAGAGAAACTTTTCGCTTTGCCGTCATTACATCTAAGTTTACAATGATTGGCATGGCTTAAACAGTTAAATCATTTTCGTTTTAGATTTCAACTCCCTTCTTAAAAATAGTCGCAATAACATAGACTACAGCTGCCATCACTATAAATGCTAAACTGTCTGCTCAAAACTCGTTGAGGTTGTCCATAACATACCCATAATGTTGCAGGTTTTGGCAGTTTGTCGGGCTATATAACTTACTATTCTAATGGAAAAGTGAAGTAACTAATTCGTGTGATTAGTCTTGAAATAACACTAGTGAAAGGGTTTGATAAATCTATGTTGTGCATAAGTATGCTTTCAGAAGCGAGATGAACAAGATAAAACTATATTATACCGTAAAAAGCCGTTTTGCTACGATTATACATTTCATTTAAGTCTAACCTCTGATACAGGTTTTGGACAAATTCAGGTTTGTAAATACTAAAAATAAAATTGACTATCAAGCCACCGGCTTCTATTCCCAAGCCAACGAAGATGGCCCACGCAACAAGATGTAAGCCGTTAAATATGAAGTTGTCTGTTAGTGTAAGTCCGAATATAAAGAAGAGATTAGCAGAGATCTAGCGACTTAATTACGTAGAGTTATTCTTGATTTGGACCTAAAGGTAACAACCTAATAAAAGTGTACGAGCGCAGTAACACGGAATTTTGGTGAAAAACGTAGAGCAAATGAGACAGGTATGAATTAAGTAGCTTTTCTAATTCCCTGAATACTTACTGAGTATAAGTACCCTTAGTGTCGGCTAATACCTAAAATGAAAACTCAGTATATCTTCAGCTTTGCCTTATGCGTCTTAGAAGTGGGTTTAGGAAAATACATTTATTGGAGTATAATTTTTAAGGTTAAGTTGTCTTCTAGTTATTTCATAATTTTATATTATTCCATTAATCAGAAAAAGGAAGGAGGCTATGCGTCCTTCTTTTTTTGCACGAATTAAAAAAGTCCCTCTTCTTGTGCCGGTGGCGTAGCCACACGTCAGCGATTCGGAAAGGCCCTTTTCTACTGACTTTTCAGGTCCTATCAGATTTATTGTTTTATAAACAGAGTTTTGCTAAGTCCTATAAAAATCAGTTTCACTAAAACATCGGACTCTTAATCAGTACAACTACCCTTACTTTTTCGGCAAACACCCAATTAGCAAAATCGGTATATCTTCCCTTATGCCTGCCCGTTTGTTTCCTTTAAGGAAAGGGTTTGTTATTCTGTCATAAAAAAAGCATAGTGGGTTTTGTTTAATTTTTTATGGTTTGAATTTGGTTCAGTGTTTTAAGATGGGGGAAGGATGTCTATAGCATCCTTCCTTTTTTGTGTATAAAATTGCGAGTTTTGCTGAGTTTATAAATACTATTAAATAAAAAAATTTCTTTTCAGAATAGACTACACAACCTGTTGAATATTTTTTAAGCATATGTATCCTGTTGCTCGGCTACTACTTAAATTAAGAATTTGGTATAGCTTCTGCTTAACATCCTACGTCTATTCAACTGCTAGCTTAGATGTTATTCTATACACATAAGGTTTAGGGTTATGTAAGGCTAGTAACAGATGGTTTTTAATTCATCAAATAATTCCAGATAGTTACTAGGAAAGGAAGGGGGCTAAGCGTCCTTCTTTTTTCTCTTATACGCTAACTAAACATCTTCTATTTACAGAATTCATAAATATGGTAAAATAAAAAAGTCTTTCTTTTATGCGTTCTGCCTTTCTATTAGAAAACCAAACCTGTATTCTGTTTGAAACAACTTCCACCCTTGTTAAGGTTTTCTACCATGATAAGCATTGGGGACAGCCGTTAAACAGTGTGCAGAGTTCGACTTACCGCGAAGTCAAGAGGACTATCATCTTTCTATTCGAGAACATATTTTGGCCTCATGCTTTGTGGAAGAAGAATCCTCCCAATTATTTTTTATTAAATAAAAAGCCAATCCTATCTCTTTTTTAATATCAATTCTTTTTACATCGCGATGGCAAAAGCAGACTGAAAAAACCAATAAACGAACCTAACGCTCTAGAAGAATAGGGCTTTACTTAAGAATCTACCAGAACACCCAGAAAATAGAACGCTCAGCAAACTTAGCTTCCTGCAGAAGCCTCCTTGCCTTCATCGAGCAGGTGATGTTTGGAAGCAAAGACAATCAGACTAGCCGTATTCTTGGAACCAGTTTTTTCCAGTAAGCTCTGCCGGTGTGATTCCACGGTACGTTTACTAGTAAAGGTCATATCAGCAATCTGCTGATTGGTATACCCCCGGGCAATCAACTGTAACACTTCCCTCTCTCGTTTAGAAATTGCATTAGATGGATCAAGGGCAGCAGCAGAAACTTTTCCGGCTTGTGGGGCCTTCAGGTTGTTGAGCAGTTTCATGGCTATTTGCGTGCTGATGTACTGCTCGCCTCTGGCTACGGTTTGTATGGCATGGAAGAGTTCCTCTGCATCAGTGGTTTTAAGGATGTAGCCTAGTGCACCGGCTTTTATGGCTTCTGCCACATATCGTTCCTGCTCCATCATGGAAAGCACCAAAACCTGAATGTGGGGAAAGTGCTCTTTAATGTACTGTGTTGCTTGCAGCCCATCCATTTCAGGCATTTGTATATCCATCAGTACCATTTCTGCTGGGATGTGAGCAAGCATAGCAATAAGTTCATTCCCAGAGGCGGCTTCGCCTACCACTTGCACTTCTTCTTGCCTGTCTGTCAGTATGGCTTTTAGTCCATCTCTAATCAGTTTATGGTCGTCAGCTATAATAAGTTTGATCATCAGAGTAGGCCTTAAAAAGATTTCCTAAAGTAGAGATAAAAGTACTGGTTCCAAACTAACCTGGGTTTATTATTTTCTAACATGATCATTTTCTTTGTTTTTACTGCGTATTAAAAAATTTAAATAGTATTTATTTACCCCATTTTAACTAAACGGATGCAGGAATTTAGAAGGGCTATCCAGGAGTATGGTGTCGCGCTACGTACTTTACGGGTAATTTAGAAGAAACACGTATTTACATAATTGGGTGTTTATGACCTAGTTACTGAAGGGTATACTCCTTACTTTTGTAGTATCGAATACAAAAATAAGGTTTTGCAGATGGCTACAGGTAAAGCAACATATGTTCCCGCTATGGAAATAACTACTCATCAGGAGCATGATACCTGCATTTTAGCTCTTTCCGGTGACCTGGATTTCGGATCATGCCTTTTATTAGATGAGGCTATAAAAAAGGCCTTACAAGAAGGAGTAAGTCTCAAAAGAGTTTATCTAAATTGTCAACAACTACACTTTATTTCATCGGCAGGATTAGGAGTATTGGTAGAGCATCTACACGTATTGCAAGCACAAAAAGTAGCTTTGATACTCCATGATATGAATCCTGTGGTGAGAGATACGTTTTCAATCTTAGGTCTTGATCAGTATTTTCCTATCGTCTCTTCTAAAGAAGAAGCAAATAGGTTTTGTCAAAGCCATGGGTGCTGATAACTAGCTATTGTTAGTGAATAAAAAAGCAGTTGTTATAAACAATTAGAATCGTAGGTAGTTATAGTATTTTCTTTTAGGGAAATTTCCATTCTCTCACCTATATCTAACATTAAGGTTTTGACTACATTCGGGGTGTTAATTATTACAGATGAAGCTATTTTTTCTTTTGGCCTAAAGGTTCAGTTTCAGAGGTGGAACTTTGACAGTATAGAAATATCCCATACTTGTCAACATGCTTTACAGCGCTTTGGCAAGCAACTGCCTTCTCTTGTCATTATGGATGAGAAATTCTTAGCAGATCAAGCATGCGGTGGAATAGAGCTGATAGCAGATCTGGTGGCTACTCCTCTCATTTTGCTCAGTCCATCAAATGCCCAATTTGGCTCTCTAGCAGGAAACTATAAAATTACCAACCATTATACCTACTTACCTAAGCCTTTCCAGATAGCAGACCTACAAGCAGCCGTGGAGAACTTGCTTGGTATGACTATTGAAGCAGTGTAAGCTGATGGCAGTAACCGATGACAAATAATCAGGCTGCTCTCCAAATAAAAGCAGAAGCTTTAAACGTATATTCTACAAGGGAGAACCGAGAACAGGTTTCCTTTTTACATCTTTCAGTTCGAAATGCAAATTCTCTTGCCTCTGCCCATGTTCTTCCAATTGTACAGAAGTGAGGTAATTCTTCAATTTAGGCTTTGCAGCCCTGATGCTCATTAACTAGCTATTGATTAGAGAGCATTACCTAAGGTAAGCAAGTGTTTACCCATATGATCGAGTCCTCCCTATAATAGAGAAGTCATACAAAGAATTATAAATTTCGAATTTACAGCAGGGATTAACTTAGATGGACATTCTAATACAGTTGCTCTAGCCAAATCTTGCGGGCAATGCCAATTCCCTCCAGGTTTCCCTGACCACCGCTTCGCAACAAAACAGCCACAGTTTGACCCTGCCCTAATTCACTTAAGCTGATTGTTTGCCCGTTAGTATCCACAATTTGGGTGCTTGGCTGTACCAGCACATAGGCTCGAATATAGCGGGAATTCTGCGACTGTGAAGGGATGCCTTCTATTTCGAGCATCACCTGTCCCTGATTATACCTACTGCGGATGATGCTTCCTCGGATATCCACACGTTCGGGTGATAATCGCTCTTTGTCGCTAGTCTCCGCATTGCTCGTTGTAGTGGGGGCACTACTTTTTTGGCAAGCCGTCAGACATAAGGCAACCAAAAAACACAAGGACACGAAGGCATGCTGCAGGTTTGTAGTTCTCATCTTGGGTTTCTCTATAATTACTATTGATAGAACGCAGGAAAGCCCAAAGGGATGCGCTCTTATAAACCTTATATTGGTACATAAAGTAAAAACGTCTAAGATCACTCTCATGCAAATAACATTTATGAAGGGTTAATCAAACTATTTCTTGAGGGTCAGAAGTAAAATAGAGTAGTTAAATTAATTTACCTTTACAGAAACTAGTTATGGAAAGACCTAAGGGGCCAGGTAAAAGCAAGTTAGACTAATATAATCCTAAAATTAAAGCGTTATTAACTAATGGTGCTATCCCAGAAATTTATCGCCAATGGTTAATAAAGTTACAGAAGCTACTTTGTCTACTTGGCTTAAACAAATCAGGTAAAAAGAATTATTTTGCTTGAAGGTTTCTCTTTTTAAACCCATAGTTGCTGGAATACACCTGTGCACCCATTAAGCATTTTATCCTTCAGCTCTCTTTAAGAGGAGAGTCTTGGTTCCCGTTTGTCAAATGCGCTTTAAAACTGTACAGTTTATGCATCAGGTATTTGTTCAGTCAATTTATGGCCTTTACTCCTGTTTCCTTTAAAAAGCTGGAACAAGGATCAATGTAAGTATGGGTGGACTGCTTGCTACACATAGTCGTGAGCATAAGAGTCCACAAATTACAGAAAGAAAATGTTAAAAGTAGTCCCCTTGCCCAGTTTGCTCTCTACTTCAATTCTTCCTCTATTATTCTCAACTATCCGGTTTACGATGTAGAGACCTATACCGCTGCCATCCACGTGGTCATGGAACCGCTTGAACATCTGAAACAAATGCGGCAGCTGCGAATCCTTTATACCCAATCCATTGTCTGCAATACGTAGCACGACAGCATCGCCCTCCTGATAGGTGCTCACCCCAATGCTGGCTGGCCTCTCAGAACGGTACTTGATGGCGTTAGACAACAGGTTGTATATGATACTTCTCAAATAGTACCTGGAATAGCGAATACTCTTTACTTGAAAATCAGCCTGTAGGGTGATATCTGATGGAGCGATCAGATAATGCATATCTGCTTTTACATCTTTGTATACCTGCTCGAAAAAAACGTCCTCCTCCTCAAATTGTATGTTTTTCTGTACTTTGGTGATATCGGTTAGATCGTTGATGGTCTTTTTAAATTTGGAAATAGCTATATCCATCAGCTCAACCACCTCTGTATCTAAAGTGCTTTTATTTTCCCTCAGGTTCTTGGATAAAATGTTTTTCAGGCCTTCTATGTTTATTATAGGGGTTTTCAGGTCGTGGGAGGCTATGTATAAAAAGTTATCCAGATCATTGTTGATTTTCTTCAGCTGTTTATTTTGCTCCTCTACCAGTTTTTCGTGCTGCTTGAGGTCTGTTACATCCCGGCTGATAGACAATACGCTCTGCATTTTGTGGCTGACCGGACAGAACTCCGGCACAAACGATGAGTAGAAGTGCTTTATGGAATCCCCTTTACCATAATTAAAATAGGCATGGGTGGTTTCTGTAGTCGTAAACGCATCCTCAACGCATGTAATCCACCTTTCAATTTCTAGTTTATCATCGGGTATGGCAATCTCGTTATTTGTTTTCCCCATTATCTCAGAAGCAGGCATCCTCAGATGCTTTTCAAGTGCCTCGTTGAAGTATATGTACTTCAGGTCCGGGTTGTACCGTGCTATGATGTCAGGGGTATTACTTACCAGCGTCTTGCAGTTCCGTTCCGATTCTTCGAGTTCAAGGGTGCGCTTCTTCAGGTCTTGGGCCACACGCTTGAGTGGGGTAATATCAATAAGGGTAATTACCACACCCTTGATCTGTTGTCTCTCGGTTTTGTAAGGTATAATGCGCATCAAATAGTGGCGCCCGTCGCTGTCTTCAATCTCCTTTTCTATCATAAGATGGCTCTCGAGCACTTGCCTGGTGTCTTCAGGGAAACGGCTATACTTAAAATTGTGGGAGAGGTGATTAAGCGGGCGCCCGATGTCGCTCTGCATAAAGTTGAAATTCAATTTAGCGGCAGGCGTAAACATACGTATCTTTAAACTTTCATCTAGAAAAATAATAGACAACTCCGTGTTGTTTACCAGATTGCTGATGTCGTTGTGCAAGAGCAATATTTCATCGAGCTTGTACTGCAGCTCGGCATTTACGGTGTGCAGCTCCTCGTTTGAGGATTGCATCTCCTCATTTGTACTTTGTAGCTCCTCATTGGAGGAGCGCATTTCTTCGTTGGCGGCCTGAAGTTCCTGGTTCAGCGTTTCCAACTCTTCCACTGTATACAACAGCTCCTTCTTGGTTTCTTCCAGCTCCAACTCCAGTTCCCTTACCTCCTGAAAAGGGGTGGCGTCGCTCAAGGAAGCTTCCACAAGCTTGTGGTCACCTTTACCGGTTCCAGGCATAAAATGAACAAGCACAAACTTTTGGGCTTGTTCATTTTGCTGTACTACTTTGAAAAAAATGTCTACTGCTTGTTGTACACCCTCTTTTTCGATAGGCACATTCCGGAATACCAGGTCTTTTTTTTCGCCTGCCACTTTCCGGATGCCGTTCCGGAAGAGGGTAGACAGGTGCCCGCTCACCATTTGGAACACATTCAGGCTCATTCGCTTTTGGGGGAGTTGCAGAAACTGTTCGGCATTGCCGTGGCTGTATACCACCTCGTGATCACTATTCAACAGGAGGCAGGCCGGGGCAAACTGGTTTATCAGCAACTCTTCGTATTGCGTGTCCGGGCTAGGGTTGCGCTGATTCATTCTCCGGGACTCCAGCCTGATTCGTTGCGCTTCGGAAGGGTATGAATAGGTTCTTGCCGTCTCAAAAATAGGTGGCTGCCGCTTTGCCTCTGGCTTGCTTTTGAGTATTTTCCACTTGATATCAAACACTTCAAACAGTTCCTGCTCAGTGTCTGATGTCTCGTTGGCTCCCAGAAACAGGTAACCATTTGGCCGCAAGGAAAAGTTGAAGTTATAGAGAATCTTTTTCTGCAAATCGGGCTTGAGGTAGATAAACAGGTTGCGGCAGGTAATCAGGGTCAGATTGAGAAAGGGCGGATCCAGGGTCAGGTTGTGGCGCGAGAATATGATACGCCTGCGAAGGTCTTTCTTTACTAGATAGAATTCATCAACCTTATCAAAATAGGTTCCTAGCCTTTCGGCACTCACGTCTGCCTCAATACCTTTAGTATACCTGCCCATACTGGCCACCTCAATAGCTCTGTCGTCTATATCGGTAGCAAATATCTTGAAGGATACATCAAGGTTATGTTTTTGCACATATGCATCGCACAGCATGGCGACAGAATAGGCTTCCTCACCGGTGGAACAGGCGGCCACCCAGATTCTGACCGTCTCATAGCTTTTTTTATTTTTGAAAAGCTCTGGTATCACCTTATTCTCCAACACTTCAAATGCTTCCGGGTCACGGAAAAAAGAGGTTACGCCAATCAGCAGGTCATTGTAGAGGGCGTGTATCTCCTGTGGATGAGTGCTTAGAAAGAGTTGGTATTCGGAAAGACTGTTGAGCTGGTTAAGTTTGGTACGCCTTTCTATCCTGCGGATGATCGTGTTAATCTTATAACTCCTGAAGTTTACTTTGGAATACTCACTGACTTGCTCTATAATTTCGTAAACGATAGCCTTATCGGAACTGGCACTCTGGGTCAGCACCTGCTCAAAGTGGAGCGGATTGTGTATGTACTTGAGTAACTCAACGGCTAGTTTTTCGGGTGGCTGTACAAGGTCCGGATGGTCTACAGAAATAGCCACATTGGGCATACCTTCAAACTCTGCCGAGTCAGGCTGCTGCACCAGTACGATGCCTCCATTCTGTTTGATGGAGATAATACCTCTGGAGCCATCAGTGCCTGCGCCGGAGAGGATGATGCCCACCGCCTTTTCCTGCACCTGTTCACCCAAAGACTGAAAGAAGATATCGATGGCCTGGTTGGTGGTATGTTGTTTTTCCCGTGGAGATACGATCAATTTTCGGCCCTTCATTGTAAGGATTCTGTCCTCAGGCATGATGTAGATATGATCGGGCAGCACCTCGGTGTCATCGAGTACCGTCGTAATCTGCATGTCGGTATATTTGGAAAGCCATTTCTCTGTATGGCTTTTGAAGTTAGGGGCAAGGTGCTGGATGATAATAAAAGAAGCCCCCAGCTTTTGGGGGATTTGTGAGAAAAACTCCTTCATTGCCTCATAGCCACCTGCCGATGCGCCAATCCCTATTATATAAAAATCCTTTTTAATCATAGCGTGTAATGTGCTGGTTTACTAAAGTTAGCGGGATGTTTAGAAGGGTAGGAATAGATGAAGAAATGATTTCTGTTTATAAAATATCTCACAAATTAGCAAAGTTTATTAATTGCACCTTCTGTTAAGACCTGTTAAAGCTCAATTATACTTAAGCAAATCCCTGAAAATTAAATCATAAATATCCATATGGGAGTTACTATCCTGAAAGGATATGACTTCTCCATGGATGTAAGTTAGATGTTTATTTGATGTTAATGAAACAATAGTAAAAAAATCAAAATCATACAGTATAGAAGGTGTCTTAGCAATATATCCATCTACAGGGAGAATTTGACTTTTCAAAAGAATCTTTACAGAACTCTATTGCCTTTGACTAGCCGCGTTGATAGGATTGGAATTAACTAAATAATAGTATACGTAAGATTTTGACTTATAGATATTTATTACTTATCTACGAAAGTATTGTACTAATATTTTAATAGAAGCCGATAAAAGAAGGGCTATTGCCTTATTACAAACTAAGTACAGCATCTTGATAGAAGAAACCATGGCATTTGGCAAATAGGTAATCACTTTTCATGGTATTGGACTCAATACCCTTTTTTACCAGCTAATACTGATACTTTTGCAGGAAATCAAAAGTGAGTTGTTAGATAGTCAGGCCAGGATGATATTTATCGAGCTTCTCCAGCTGATATTTTGTCGCTTTATAAGAGGTATAAACGATTGTACTTTTGGAGGCCTCCAATTCCTGCACACAAAAATCTACAAAGAGCAGCTTTCCATCACTTTCATAGGCATTGATAATCCCATCATGGGTAATGGCTCTACCCTCATGCTGAAAATCTATTATTAATTTTTCTATCAGGGCCAGTTTTGCCCCCAGATAGGCATTTAGTTTCATTATATTAGCGTCGCCCCTGGTGACTCTACCAGCATTATTATCAAAATAATTCGGATTAATATATCTACCGGTAAATATCAGCTTTGGCTTACTATTTATTCTTAACACTATGTAGATATGTGCCGTACCATCTGGTTTACCTCTACTTTTTTTGCAATATAATTTAGCTCATACACTCATTTTTATAATTTTCCAGATCTCACTTAGGTCTCAATTGTTAAGATTGAGTGGCTAAAAATATGCCTTTCCGATATAAAAAACAACGTAGGCAAAATGAGTAAGGAAAGGCTAAAAAACAAAAAACCGCTAAATCTTGAAAATTTAGCGGTTTTTAGAGAGCCCCCAGTCGGAATCGAACCAATGACCTACCGATTACAAGTATAGCGCCTGTCAACTGTCAGTCAAGTAGTTATATGCTATGGGTCTGAAATAGGTCTGAAAAAATAATTACTAAACTACCCCTTTTACCTCTTTTCGCTATGAAAAATCAATAGTTAACTATGCTAAAAAAGCGTTTTGCACGAGCAATACCTGTTAAAAGATAGCTCCCTCTACCCTGCTTGTTTTTTCCCTACAGTTTAAGGTAGCAAGTCTATTTATGCATCCTACTCATTTTACATTAGCTAACTCAATAAGAGAGTTTATAGGCAACTACTTTGTTTTTCATAAAAGTGGGTACTATCAGCAATTGCTGGTCTTTGATATAATCTATATCTGCTGTATTGGAGGAATCGGCTTGCGTATCTAGTAACAATTGTTCCTTGCCATTCTTTATCAAGTATACCTGTCCTTGCCACCGGCTAACTATATAGGTGCTATCATCCAGAATGACCAAACCATCCCCTCCTGTTACACCATGATTGATAAACTGTGAACTTTTGTCTTGCCTGTTGTACGCCCTCAATCCTTTCCCATCTAGAATAAATAGTTCTCCAGTATCATTTACAGCAAGTCCGTTAATGCCTTCCATTCCTTCAGTGAGTGTACTTACTTTTCCATTTTCCAGCACATGTACTTTGCCTGTCTGTGTATCAGAAAAATATACATTCCGCCCATCATTGGTTGCATCATTGAGGAAGGTAGCCTCCGGTACCGGATACTGTTTTACTATTTTACCTTCGGCTAGATTAATTTCCACTAGCTTATTAATATCCGTCACATATAACTTATCATGGAGAATGGTCATACCTTTGGGTGCGTTCAAGCCACTTACCCATTTTAGTTGGCTTATTGTCCCATCAGGTTTAAGTTTAGAAATAGAGCCCTTACCATCTTTTGTGGAATGATGCCCCTCAATGTTGCTGGCATAAATGACATTAGCCTTTGGATCATATAAAGTAGATTCGACCGTAGTTAGAACTGTATCCGTCTCCCATACTTTTTGTAAAGACGCAGAAGGGCTCTCTGATTGAGTTAGAAGTGTAGCTGTGCTATCAGTCTTTGAACTGCTCTCATTATTTTTATTTTCTGAACAAGCATAAAAGGCAAAGGTTAATAAGGCTATGGCAATAATCTTTTTCATAGTTTTGGTTTAGTAACAAAATAGATAGCAGGTTATAATAGATCAATAGTCATTTTGTATATCGATATCAATTCAATAAGCTGGATTTTATCGACTCATGCTTAGCTCCTTGAAAGAAATTAAGTATAGAAAACAAAATAAGAATTAAATTTTATGCTGCGTCAAAATGAGCTAGCTCATTCTTTTATGACTTATCAGAATGGCAAGCAAAATCAACAATCTACAAGATAGATTTAAAAAATCATCCCAAAAAGTAAAATATTGTTAGAATGTTTAACGGCCAAGCTTCACTTATTCGTTAAAGACGTTACCCATTGTATAGAATGAAGTTAGCGTATTGATTGAATGTTTTAAATAGGGCACTTAATTTAACTGCCCTATTTAAAACATTAGTCTCTCCATTATACTGTCATTTGGAGGGAATATTAGTTAAACAATGCCTTGGGCTAGCATGGCATCAGCTACTTTGACAAAGCCTCCTATATTGGCACCTTTTTCATAGTTGATGTATCCATCTTTTTCGGTGCCATACTTGACACAGATCATATGGATTCTTTTCATGATTTGCTGTAATTTAGTGTCCACTTCTTCTCTGCTCCAAGAATAGCGCTGTGAATTCTGTGACATTTCAAGACCTGAGACAGCCACTCCTCCGGCATTAGAAGCTTTACCGGGAGCATATAAAATTTTAGCTTGGGTGAATGCCTGGATAGCTTGAGGAGTACAAGGCATATTCGCACCTTCGGCTACACAGATACAACCATTTGCTAATAAAGTTTGGGCATCCTGCTCATCTAACTCATTTTGAGTGGCATTGGGAAAAGCAAGATCCGCTTTGATTTTCCATGGCCGTTCTCCAGGGTAAAAATCACAGTTGTATTTTTCAGCATATTGCTTGATTCTGCCCCGGTTGCCTTCTTTAAGTTCTTTGATATAGGTTAGCTTTTCGCTGTCAATGCCATTAGCATCATAAATAAAACCTTCAGAATCAGACATGGTTACTACTTTTGCTCCTTCACTTATACATTTTTCTACGGTGTATTGAGCTACATTGCCTGATCCTGAGATAAGCACTGTTTTCCCCCGTAACGATTCCCCACGGGTAGCTAACATATCCTGAGCAAAGTAGACCACCCCATAACCGGTCGCCTCCGGACGTATCAAGCTGCCTCCCCAATCTTGTCCTTTTCCTGTTAACACACCTGTAAACTCACCCCTAATCCGTTTATATTGCCCAAACAGATAGCCTACCTCTCTAGCGCCAACTCCAATATCTCCTGCCGGCACATCTATATCTGCTCCAACATGGCGGTACAACTCCGTCATAAAGCTCTGGCAAAACTTCATAATTTCATTATCCGATTTTCCTTTAGGGTCAAAATCAGATCCACCTTTGCCTCCACCCATGGGTAAGCCGGTAAGACTATTTTTAAAAACCTGTTCAAAGGCCAGAAATTTAAGGATATTCAAGTTAACAGAAGAATGAAAACGAAGGCCTCCTTTATAAGGGCCAATGGCACTATTCATCTGAACACGGAATCCCCGGTTAATTTCCACTTCTCCTTGATCATTTAGCCAGGGGACTCTGAACATAATCATGCGTTCTGGTTCAGCAATTCGTTCTAGGATTTTAAATTTTCTGTATTTAGGATGGGCTTCTGTAAAAGGGATGATTGTCTCTGCTACTTCTTGTACAGCTTGTAAAAATTCAGGTTCATATGGATTGCGGGCTTTAATTCGCTCCATGAACTCTGTGACCGATGCATGCATAATTTTGTTTCTATTAATTGACTTATGAGAGATGAAAAAATCTGCTATTGACCTAGATAGATCAAGCAACAAAAAATACATAATTAGATAATTTTGCTAAACTTTTATACTTGTAGGAAAAATATATTCAAGTATTTAATACTAAAGAGATAAATTTTCTTAAATGCTTGAATAGATAAATGGCTTTAGCTCTAAGAGCTATATTTAATAATGGATTTTGATTTGGTGGTTACTTGAACTCTTCCGTTCAAGCAACTTAGATGTATAATGTCTGGCCAATACATCAACTGGTTTTTTGTTAATATTTATTCAAATAATAGGGGTCTGAAAACCCCTTGTTATATGGAAAAAACAAGGTGTTATAAATTCAACAGGGACCAATAATAAATATAAACCCTCTAATTTTAAAAATTAAGCGTTTTTAGAAGTGGTTCTATTTGGATTAGAACCAAAGACCTACGGCGTAAAAGCAGCCAACTGTCTGCTGTAAAGCAATGGGTTACATAACACAGATTTGAAATAGGTCTGAAAAAAAATTTTAAAACTATCCTTCTTATCTCCTTTCGCCAGAAAAATCAATGGCTTAGCTATGCTTATTAAGCTCCATGCACAAGCAGCACCCGTTAAAAGATGGCTTCTTCCCTCCTACTTATTTCCTCCAGTCAAAGGTAGCAACTGCACTTTATATTGTGCTCCATAATTCAATCAATCTGATTGCCTGTGCTATTTGAGTTTTACCTACCTATCTAATTGCAAGTATTTTTGTTAAAGTGCCATCTAAAAATTTAGTGTTTCAAAAATAGGAATCTAAATTGATCTTCTTTATATTCAACATAACACCAGCCTGGGGACTAGATTTTATTTTTTTACCATACCTATGTGTCTATGCAAACCATTCCTAAGCTTGAAAAAGGGCTAAAGTTTTACTGTTACTCACTTATCCTTTTACCCAAAGAGAGCGGGTATAGAAAATGTGGATTTTTGCCTTGATGGCCTAGTTGCTTTGAGGCTAGTATGCTTTTTACTATGACTGTTTTACTTGCGCCAATTATACCGTTGTTTTGTTCTATTTGTATTAAGTACTGGTTATGGGTATGATCATTTAGCAGAACACATGATTGAGCAATACAAAAGAGTGAATAAAGGTGCTCAGGTGCTGGTAGTACGGTAACATTACTATATTTTTTGGTAATCTAAGCTTCATTATAATCACTATAGAAGTGAACTTCTTAAAGAATGGCAAGATAAGCCTTGCTTCTCTAAGTCTACTTTCAATATGAGGGCTACTTGAAATGAGGGGTTAATTTAAGGCTTGTTCCTGTTCAGATTCTGTGCGAAAATACAGCTAAGCTTATTAGCATGGAAATAGTAGAAGGATTGGTTTTGAATGAAAGAAGCTTGTGGCAGAATGCGCAAAATAGCAACCCGTCCATTGGCTTGACATAGATGCTTGAGGACAGTTACCAAAGCCCAATCGCCGGTCAGTTGCTTTTTCCATCAGACATATTGAGCAGAAAAGTGACAGCAATGAAATTTCATTGATAGGGATTATAAATAGCAGATAAAGAAAATGCTTGGCAAAAGCTTGTGTATTGTCTGTAAAGTAGAAGGAAAAGCCAGTATTCCAAATTACTTAACCACTCAGCAACTCTCAAATGGCACAAATTGACAATAAGTTCGATGCCCTACTTTAAGATAATGAAAGGTAGCTACGACAAAGCTCCAGTCAAAGATAGCAAGTTCAATTAGTGCTTGATTCGTTTTATTAATATATGCTAACATCTTTTTAACAGTACTTGGATGCAGGTAAGTAAGTTTTACGACTTTATCAAAATCCTCAACTATCGAAAAAATCTAATCAACCTACTCTTACATTTATGTATTCAACATTACGAGTACCAAAACTCCTATGTGCTTCGGCCTGTTTGATATCCTGGGCTGGATTGAGCATTAACCCCGCCCATGCATTTTTTAATTATAGGGATGAGGTGGTAGTTTTTAAAACAAAAGCCCCTTTTTCTCATCTAGTGTCTCTTGCCCAACCCATCACGGGTACGGTTACCGATGAAACAGGCGCACCCTTGCCTGGGGCAACGGTTGTGGTGAAGGGAACCACAAATGGCACTATAACAGATACGAATGGAAAATTTGTTATTGATGCCGATGCGAATGCCGTTCTTCAAATTTCTTATGTGGGCTATTTAAAGAAGGAAGTTTCTCTGAACGGACAATCATCTATAGCGGTCCAACTAGATTTAGATCTTTCGCAATTGAATGAAGTGGTGGTGGTTGGGTACGGTACCCAAAAAAGGTCAGACATTACTGGTGCCATTTCTTCGATCAGCAGTGAAAACTTTAATGTTGGGGTTGTTACCAATCCAGGGCAGCTTTTACAAGGAAAAGTTTCGGGTGTCAATGTAACGAGTGCCAGTGGCGAGCCAGGTGCTGCTCAAAATGTCATTATCCGGGGTGTTGGGAGCTTGCGTTCCGGCACACAGCCGCTGTATGTGGTCGATGGTTTTGTGCTCGACAATTCCTCGCAGGGCCTTGACACCAATCCACTAAACTTTCTTAACCCCAATGATATTGAAAGTATAGATGTGTTGAAGGATGCTAGTGCTACGGCAGTGTATGGTTCCAGAGCATCCAATGGTGTTGTGGTTATTACCACAAAGAAAGGAAAATCGGGAAGAACGGAAATGAATTTTTCAGCATCTACTGCCTGGTCTTCGTTGTCCAATAAAATTAACGTATTCAGTGCCGACGAGTTTCGCACACGGGTACCAGCGGAGGGTGGAACCTTGCAAGACTTTGGAGGGAACACAGATTGGCAAGATGAGTTATCTCAAACAGGCATGTCAACAAAGATCGATTTGTCTGTTGGCGGATCGGCCTCTGAGAAGTTCTCCTATTACGCATCGGCAGGCTATCAGGATCAGGAAGGAATCTTGAAGAATAGCGACCTGAAACGCTATTCTGGTAAGCTCAACATCACTCAAAAGGCATTCAATGGAAGGCTCAATGTAGATTATAATCTGACAGCCTCTCACACCGAAAATTTACGGCCTAGCATAGGCTCCACCATCAGTGACATGCTGAGTTTGAATCCAACTGTTCCGGCGTATACCGACGGTGAGCCTACCTTATTAATTACCAATGCCTTAAATCCGTTAAAAAGGTACCAAATATACAGTGATAAGGCCATCAATAACCGGATTTTGGCGAGCATTTCGCCATCCATAGAAATTCTTAAGGGCCTTACCTATAAGCTTAACCTCGGTGTTGACTATTCGGCTACTAACCGGGACCAGCAGTACAAGCCTTTTACGTCTGTTATCAATGAGTCTAATATTTCTAATGGGTCTCTCTCTACGCTTATTAGCGGTAATACCAACAAACTAATAGATAATACGCTTACCTACAACTGGCAAAAGGAGGTTCACAACATTACCCTGTTGGCTGGACACTCTTATCAAAGCTTTCTGGAGGAGAACAGAAACTTTACCTACAATGGCTTCGCCGGCAATAACATCGAGCCTAAGTATCAGGATCAGACCAGTACAACCCAATTTCCCACTACGGTGAGTTCATCAGCCGTTAAGAACGAGTTGCAATCCTTCTTTGGTAGAGTGAATTATTCTTATGCCGAAAAATATTTGTTTACTGCCACCCTTCGTGCCGATGGCTCCTCCAAATTTGGAGAAAATAACAAATACGGCTATTTCCCCTCTGTTGCCCTGGGATGGAATATCAGCAAGGAAGATTTTATGGATAATTCGTTTTTTAACAACCTGAAGTTGCGTGCCAGCTGGGGGCAGACAGGTAACCAGGAGATCCCCTCCAAGATTACAAAAGCTAGCTACTCGGAAGACCGCTTGATAACAGGTAGTCAAAGTTATAATACCTATCCTTTAGATCCCAATGCCACAGCCATTGGCAGTTACCCCTACGGAATTGTGTATACACGACTGGCGAACCCGAATCTGCAGTGGGAGGTGTCTACCCAGATAGATGCAGGCCTTGATTTTGCGTTCCTGAATAACCGGTTGAGTGGTAGTTTGGATTATTTCAACAAAGTGTCGTCTAATATTCTGTTGGAAGTTACGCCAGCTGATCCTGTTCAGCCTACGGCGACCTACTGGACAAATATCAAGAACATGAAGATCCAGAACAATGGTATCGAGTTGGAATTGGAGTACAATGGCAGTGCAGGTAGCGACTTCACGTATACCATAGGTGGGAACATTACCTACATTCAAAACCAGGTAAAAGATTCACCCTACTCCATATTAACTACAGGAGCGGCCCAGGGTTCGGGCCAAACCGGTGCAACCATTAACGGCTATATTAATAATGAGCCCATAGGCGCATTTTATATGTTCGATTTTGAAGGCATTGGTGAAGATGGTCTCAACCAGTTTAAAGACGCCAATGGTGATGGTGCCATCTTAGACAATGACCGTCGGGTGGTCGGCAGTGCAATTCCCAGATTTATCTATGCGTATCATCTGAACTTTACCTACAAAGGGTTTGACCTGGGTGTCAACTTCAATGGTGTATCCGGAAATAAAGTTTACAATCATACGGCCATGAGCCTGTTTACCAAGGCCCAACTGACCAAGTCTAATAATACGTCAGATTTTGCAATTCAGTACCCCAATGAAATTATTTCAAACGCCAATACTGTATCTACCCGGTACCTGGAGAATGGCTCTTTCCTGAGACTTAATAATGCAACACTGGGATATAACCTACCTGGCGATAAGATCGGATTGTCAGATTTTGTCCGCAACATCCGTTTGTCTGTAACCGGACAGAATCTGTTTGTACTGACCAATTATTCTGGATTTGATCCTGAGATCAATACAGGATCGACTTTAGGGGGAATTCAAACCTTTGGGATCGACTATTTTACGTATCCCAAGGCAAGAACATTCCTAATCAGCCTGAATGCGACATTCTAGCAAGCAACCTTTCTCTTAGCATCACTTAAAAAAAGAAATTAGATGAAAAATATACGATTTACCAGAGCATTGCCGATAATTATAGTTTTACTCACCTTTTTCGGTTGTACTAAATTAGACGAAGAGATTTTGGATGAGTCGCTGACTGGAACCGGCCAGGCAGAAGTAGTCAGCGGATCAATAGCCCCCGTGTATGGTCTGCTCCGTCAGGTATGGCTGCATACCAATAATTTCGGCTTGCAGGAGGTTGCCTCTGATGAAGCCATTTTACCCTACCGTGGCGGTACAGACTGGTATGATGGAGGCAAGTTCATTGCCGTTCACCAGCATCTAATGACCCCCAGTAATGGATTGGTATCAGATACCTGGACATCTATCACGTTGTGTCTGTCGAGAGCAGTTATTGCCGAGGAAAGATTAAAGGCAGAAGTTGAAAAGGGTAATACCTCAGCTACCGATGCGCTGAATGAAATGATTGCCATGAATGCATACCTCAATATGCTGGCACTCGACAATTGGGGTCTTATTTTCAAAAAAGAACGTTCAGATCAGTTATCCGAGATTCTACGGGGACAAGAAGCAATCAACTATCTTGAAGAACGGCTTCTGTCAGTAGTGGATCTTCTACCCAATAACAACGGTCCGGGTAGGTTCACCAAAGATGCCGTAAGTGCCTTGCTGGCCAGATTATACTTAAATGCTGCCGTGTATCGCGATCCTTATGGTACGCCTGCCTTTACTCAGGAGGATATGAATAAGGTTATTCAGTATACAAGCAGTATTATTTCGGGAGCCCACTCCTTGTCGCCTGAATATTTCGCACTGTTCAATGATAATAACCATGCCAACACTGAGCTGATATTTGCCCTCGACCAAAGGGGCGTACTGCAAAACGAACACCAGCGATGGGCGTATTGGTCCATATCCGGTGATCAGGTTCCAAGACCCGAATTCCCAAACACCCGTGGCACCGATGCCACGGCAGCCACTCCGGATTTTATTCAAACCTGGGCTGATGCTTATGGCAGTGTAGAACAAGCGGAGGCAGACGCCCGTTTTTACCAGAAAAATACTATTATACCCGATGAACTGAAAGATCTTACTGGAGTAACCCCAGCCAATGACGCCAACCATTACTATTGTGTTGACGCTAAAAGTTTTGAAATTGACCGGGGATTTGTCCGTGGGGTTATATGGGGCCCCAGAAAAGATGCCGGCGGTAATATATTGACTTGCGCCGATGGAAAGGTAAGGATATATCCGGTTATTAATAAAAGAACCAGTGGTGCCAACCTCCAGTATGTTGACCATTCGCTTCAGGTTGATTTTACAGCACCGGGCAGTCTGCATAATACCGGTTACCGGTTTTCCAAATACCAGTTTAGCCGTACGGGTATTGACTGTTGCTCCTACAGCGGTGTTGATCTGGTATTGATCCGCTTGGGAGAGATTTATTTGATGCGGGCTGAAGCGAAACTGAGAAATGGCGACAATGTCGGAGCGCTAGCAGATGTAAATACCTTACGGGCATCCAGAATCGCCCGCCCTACACAAACTCCGCCAGCATTGAGTGCGATTGATCTGGATATGTTGTACCGTGAAACCGGATTTGAATTGTACTGGGAAGGCCTCCGGCGAATCTATCAGATACGGTTCGGCAAATACGAAGAGAGTTGGACTGATAAAACTGATAGTGATGTGCATAAAAGATTGTTCCCAATCCCTCAAAAAGCAATAGACGGTGCCTCCAGCGAACCAGGATTTTTAGTGCAAAACCAAGGATATTAATTCAAACTAAGAAGGGAAAGAACCGGCAGAAAACTAAATGGTCTTGTCCGGACATAGGTTGAAAAAAATAACTCTTAAATCAATTGATAAAAATGACAGGGCAAAGGGGATAAAATGCTAGTTTAGAAGGGATAGTTTGCATTCTTTACCCTCTCGCTTCATTTGTTCAGTTTCAAGAAAGGGGGAGTTGTTCCTTTCTTTTGGATGTAAATAAAAGGGGGCAAGAGGGAAAATAATGTTTCAAAATAGTATTTTCCCCATCTTGCCCCCTTTTCAAATTCTGAACCGGAATATTAAAGGAGGAGTTCATTTAACTGCTCCATTTTTGAAACTCTGAATTGTGATTGACCCGTCCTAAAAAAAGTTGACCGATTTTTATTAGTCCTAGAATAGATTTACAAAAAATAGTTAGTCCGGTTTTTCATTGACCAATGTAGTAGATTCTTCCTTTTTTTGGTAGTAATTTTTC